>Peterbilt_p2__coassemble_170_pt1 | contig 71872 bp, 68 predicted proteins | sample Peterbilt_p2__metabat2_low_PE_018 | metagenome-assembled genome bin Peterbilt_p2
GCCGGGAAAACTTTATATTTTTTTACTGTCCTCTTGACGGGTAGCGGTTCAAAACAGCATGCAGGTTCTTTTTTGTGCCCTTTCGCCTTCAAATTTGGGGATTGGGGCAGTGGGAAAGTCTGTTCCGGTAAAAAAACAGCAGACCGTTACGAAAACCACGCCTGCAAGAGGCTCACTTTAACCGTTCCTTTACTAGCCGATGGTATAGTGATAAGTGTTAAAACAGTGAAAAGGAGGGATCGGCATGGAACAGCAGGCAGCTTGCAATGGTCCGCTGCATCTGATCACCGTCTGTGTGGACAGTGACGCGGGCAGCCGGATGAGCGGGCGGATCTATCACCGCTTCAGCAACCAGCCGATCCCGTTTCTGGGAGTGGAAGGGGTGCTGTTCTCCATCGAGAAGCTGATGGACGAATGGGACTACCCCCAATCCACCTTGAAAATGCGAAGCTTCGCAGGAGTTTCACTCCATCAAAGGAGGCAGCCGGGTATGGCAAGAAAGGCAATCAATGATCCACTGGCACATACCGGGCAGGACACCACCTTCGTGGTCCATGTAAAATACCGGCAGAACGCCACCTGGCAGGGCACGGTAACCTGGGCCGATAAAAATAAACAGCAGAATTTCCGCAGTGCGCTGGAGCTGCTCAAGCTGATGGACAGCGCAATGGACGAAAGCTTACCACCCGAACAAGAGCAAACGGCCGAGCAGGGCACGGCGCTCATAAACGGATAACCGAACGAACTTGGGAGGCAGCAGCTATGAAACACAAAATGTGGAGCCGTTTACTCAGCATGGCGCTGGCGGTGAGCGTCAGTGCCATGCCCGCTCTGGCGGCAGAAGGCGACACTTCCTCCACTGAACCCACCACTTATGTGGTGACCTTCCGCCCCGGTGAGCACGGCCGGTTCACCGATTCCTTCATCGATGGCCTGAAGGCCTACGGTGCGGTGCGCACCAGTGAAGCCACCGGTGCGGTGGCGGTGCAGCTGGACGAGGGCGATACCCTTCCCAACGCGCCCCAGCTGACCGACATCGTGATGAACGAGGCCGCATCCCGTTACTTTGTGACCGATGCGGCCCAGGGCTACACCAGCGGCACCGCCGGCGGCGACCTGGATGCGGTGGCTCAGTACACCCTGCGTGCCAGCACCGAGGATGCGGTCTTTACGGTGCAGTATCTGGATCGTGAGACCGGCGCGGAGGTGGCTCCCACCCTGCAGGGCTCCGCTCCCGTGGGCCAGAACCTGACCTTCTACGCGCTGAACAACATCGAGAACTACACCGCCGAGGTGGCCAGCCAGCAGCTGACCATTTCCGCCAACGCGGACGAGAACGTGGTGACCTTCCACTACACCGCGGGCGTGAACAATGTGACCGAGACCGTGACTGTGCCGGGCGATACCGTGACCATCCCGGAAACCGAGACTCCCCAGGCGGGCGGCGACAACATCCCCGGTGGTGAGGACGTGGAGATCCCGGACGAGAGCACCCCGCAGGCAAACCTGCCCGGCGAGAACGCAAACGGCAGCATGATGCCCATGGTACTGGGCGGCGCGGCGCTGGCCATTGTGGTGATCGCGGCAATCGTGTGGGCGATCAACCGCCGCGCGAACGTTGACGGCGAGTGATTCAAGCAGTAAAATAAAACAGAGCCGGCTGTGAAGGCAAAACGCCTGTTCACAGCCGGCTTTTTTATTGATCAGAAAGGGGGAGTGGCCCATGCCCGCACCCACAAAGCAAACAAAGAGAAGGTTCGGTTTGCTGGATTTTATACGGATTTTTCTGGTGCTGGTGATTTTGTGTGCCCTTGGGGGGATTGCCTACCGCCTGTGGGACTACAAGACCGGTACCGACCGCTACGAACAGCTACAGCAGCAGGCGGTGCAGCCTGTGGAGGAAACACAGGAAGAAGGCTTTGTTTCGCTGGACATTGATTTTGACGCGCTGCGGGAGGAAGGCCCCGACATCATCGGTTGGATTGATTTTGATTCGGTGGAAATCAGCTACCCCATTGTGTACAGCGGCGACAACAGCTATTATCTGCGTCGTCTGTGGGATGGCAGCTATAACCAGGCAGGCACCCTGTTTCTGGAGGGCAACAACCAGAGCCTGGACGATCTGCACGCCATTGTATACGGCCACAACATGCGCAACGGCACCATGTTTGCGCCTTTGAAGGAATATCTGGACCCGGACTTTTTTGCGGAAAACGGCGGCTGGTTTACCTTGTACACGCCGGAAGGGGCCTGGCGCTACCAGCTGTTCTCCATTCATGAAGCGGAGCCGGACGATCCTCTTTACACGGCGGGCTTCGTGGTGGGGGATGAATACACCGCGTTTTTAAAAACCTTGCGGGAGGCACGCCTGTACGATACTGGCGTGACGGTGTATTCCGATGACCATGTACTTACCCTGAGCACCTGTACCGACGACGGTAACGGCCGGATTGTGGCACATGCCCGCCGGGCCGAAGCAGTGGAGTTGCCCTGAGGGGAAGAAAATAAAGGGAGTGTGAGGAGCAATGGCAATGCGTTTGACCCCGAACCAGCAGGCCATGCGGACAGCGCAAAGGGTGAAACTCTGGCCAAGGTAATGAAAACGATGGTGATGTACGGCGAGACCTTTGGCGCCGAGGAGATGATCCCGGTGACGGCGGAGAAAGGGCATCTGGTGACCAGCTTTGGCCTTTCCATGATGAAGCCGGTGTATGACCTGACGGATCAGTTGATTGAAGGCGGCGCAGTGAACGGCCAGAAATTCAGCGTGGATCCCCCCGCCCCCTGGATCTGGTTGTACCTACGAGCCTTCTGCAGAAGCTGGTGTTCAAATTCATGTATTCCAAGCAGTCGGACTACGAGGCGCAGCTGCGGCAGCTGGGCCTTGTGGAGAACGACGCCTTCACCTTCACCTGCTCTCTGCCTCAGGTGGGAAACAAGCCGAAGCAGGGGGAGATCCTGAGCTGGGCGGAATCCAGCGCGGTGGTCTATGCCAACAGCGTGCTGGGCGCCCGCTGCAACCGGAATTCCGGTATTCTGGAGCTGTTCGGCTCCATTGCCGGGTGCGTGCCCAAGTTTGGCCTGCTCACCGATGAAGGCCGCATGGCCAGCTGGGTGGTGTAGGTGAAAACCAGCCGCCGCCCGGAGGCCCAGATTCTGGGCAGCGCCATCGGCATGAAGGTGATGGAGGATGTGCCCTACATCTGCGGACTGGATCAGTGGCTGGGCGGTCAGCTGGATGATGCGGCCAAGGCCTACCTGAAGGACATGGGTGCGGCCAGCGCCAGCAACGGCGCGGTGGGCCTGTACCATGTGGAAGGTATCACCCTGGAGGCCTGCCAGCAGGGCAGGGCGCTCATCCGGCCGGATGCGAAGGTCTATGTGATCGATGATGCGGAACTGGAGCGGGTACGGGCAGGCTATCCCTGCATCTGGAAGGATCCGAACGCAAAGCCGAAGCTCTGATTTGTGGGTTGTCCCCATCTTTCTCTGGAGCAGCTGAACCAGTGGACCGATGACTTGTGCGCCGCGCTGGAGCAGGCGGACCGGAAAACCATTGCGGTGCCCACCGTGTTCACCGCAGCACCCGCGGTGGCCAAAGCCTTTGAGCAAACGCCCGCGGCCGGTCGTCTGAAGGGCACGGGCGTGGTGCTTTCCTTCATCTGCCCGCTGATGTACATGAACAATCCGCTGTGTGGCAAGATGCCGGTGGCCACCAGCTCCAACAAGCTGCGCACTTATTCCTCGGCCCGTTATTACACCGACGCCGAGATGCTACGGATCATGGTGAAAGGGGAGTGCTGAGATGAAACAGTTCAAGGGCCGCCCGGTGGTGCCGGGCAAGGCGCTGTGCCTGCCCATGACCATCGGCTCCACCACCGGCGGCATGGTGCTGTATGCTGCCGCCTGCATGGGCCGTCAGCCCGCCTGCCTGCTGTTCAGCCAGCCCATCGACAGTCTGGCCACAGCCGGTGCAATTCTGGCAGGCGTCTGGAGCGAGAACCCCATGCCCACGGTGGATAGCCTGGGCGAGGAGTTTTTGCAGGCGGTGAAAACCGGCGATCCCATCACCGTGGAAGAGGACGGTACCGTGACCGTGGGCTGATGCTCCGGCATTGCCAATAAACAGAAGATAAGAGAAAGACCGCCGGGTGGTTTGCAGGCACCCGGCGGTCTTTCTCTGCTTGAGAGTTGAAAAAGGAAGAATACATATGGTATTGGGAAATGTCAAATTTACAAATGGGAGCAATTGCGGTGCGGCTGCCCCCGGGCCGAATCAGGCCAGCTGAGCGCCCAGCGCACGGCAGGCGGCTTCCACTTCGGCATCCGGCGCATCGTTGCAGATCACGCCTTCTGCCACAAGGTTGGCACCGGCATCCGCGCAGCGGGCCTGCCAGATGCGCATCCACTCGCCGTCGCCCCAGCCGTAGGAGCCGAACAGGCCCAGCTTTTTGCCGTTCAGTTCAGGCTCACAGGCAGTGAACATGGGTTCGAACTCGCCCTCCTCCAGCTGCTCCGCACCCATGGAGGGGCAGCCGAAGGCCACGGCGTCATATTCAGCCAGCTGATCCGGGCCGAATTCTGAGGCGGTGAGCAGAACGGCTTCACCGCCTGCGGCGCGCACGCCCTCGGCCACCTGCGCGGCCATCTGTTCGGTGTTTCCGGTTCCGCTCCAATATACAACTGCAACTTTGCTCATCATGATACACATCCTTTCGGGAAAATGAAAAATGCTTCAGGCGGCTACGGTGAGCTGCAGAATGCTGCGCCCGCCGCTGAACAGCCGCCAGTAAACACCCCGGCATTTCTGGTATTTGGCAAAGAGCTTGGCGGTCTCGCATTCGTTGCAGTAGACCTTCCAACAGCCGGAGCACTTGTAGTGGGCGCCGCCATTGTCAATAAAGCCCTGCACGTCTCCCAGAGGGTAGCTGAGAAACAGGCCAATCTCATGGGGAAAGGCGTCCTGGGTGCAAAGACGCTGGCTCAGCCGCTCCAGTGCGGCGTCAGGACTCAGGTTGGTATAGCCCTCGCGGGCCAGAAATTCCGGAACCCCCGGTTTGCACAGATCACAGGCCAGCCGCTGCGGGCGGTAGACATAGATCAGTGCGCAGCCATTTTTGGCACGCAGCAGCCGCAGGCAAACGCCCTTGGGCTCCAGCGCCCGGTGCCAGCCGAGAACCTGAGCGGCCAGCTGTTCCTGACTGCTGTAACGGCAGGAAAACAGATTGGCGGTTTTCAGATTGGCCAGTGTGGGGGAACAATGGTCGATGAGGTAACGGTCCAGTGGCATGGCGGGCGGCTCCTTTCCGGGGATTGATGACGGTTAGCTTCAACTAACTTAACTGCATTATAGCACGTTCCTGATGCGGACGCCTTCAAAATCGTGGCTGGTTCTTTCAAAAAATCGCACGAGGGGCGGTTGACATTCCACTTCGGTTAGTTTATACTAATCACGAAGTTAGATATGACTAACCAACAAAGTGAAGGGCTCACATCGCCTTCCATATAAAAGGAGAGAGAACCATGAACCGGGAATTGCTTCAGGCTATTTACGATCATCGTGCCATTTGCACGGCAGTGGAGCAGCGGCAGGAGGAACGTGCGCTGGAGCTGTGGGCGGAAAAGGCCCGGCTGCTGCGCGAGGAGGAAGCTGCCGAGCGCAGTGCCATGCTGGAGGCGTTGAGCCAGAGCCTTTACGACCATATTTTACGGGTGCAGGGGAACGCTCCGGCGGAGTTCCGCCATGCCAGCCGGGAAATGTATATCCGCACGCTGCCTCAGAAGGCGCTGGAAGGGCATGGGGCCGAGATGATCCGCCAGTACATCCGCCGCATGAATGAGGATGGCCGGCAGGATGACCACATCCGCATGGCCTGCTGTTACATTGCCACCCATCTGAGCGAGCCGTTCACACTGGAAACAGTGGCAAAGCATGTGTTTGTGAGCAAATGCTATCTGTGCAGGATGTTCCGCAGCCAGACCGGTCAGAGCTTTTCCCAGTATGTGACCGCTCAACGGCTGGAACGGGCGGAGCATCTGCTGCGCCACAGCGGCCTTTCCATCGACCGGATTGCCGAGCAGTGTGGCTTTGGCAGTGCGGCCTACTTTGCCACAACCTTCCGGCGGCACAACGGCGTAGCACCCAGCACCTGGCGCCGCCAGCTGCGCACCCGGCAGAAAGCGGGGTGAGCGGGGTGGAACTGGAACGAAAACGCCGCTCCGAGCAGGAAATGGTGCGCAAAATGATCGAGATCTACTGCAGGGGGCGGCATAAAAGCAGAAAAGGCTGCCTGTGCCCGGAGTGTGAGGCCCTGGCCGCTTATGCGCACGCCCGGACCGAGCATTGCCCCCGCATGGCGGAAAAAACCTTTTGCAGCGCCTGCCCCCGGCCCTGCTACAAACCCCAGCTGCGGGAGCAGATGAAGCAGGTGATGCGCTACGCAGGCCCCCGGATGCTGCTGTACGACCCGGTGGCGGCGGTGCGCCATCTGGTACTGACCCGGTCGCTTTGAAACCTGACAGTCGAAACCCCCGATCCGCATGGATCGGGGGTTTTTTGACCCAAAACCGGCAAAATGTAAAAATAGTATGAAAAGAGATTGGATATATTGACAGAATGGTTCGGGATGAATAAAATACTTAAGTAACATAATTAATATAGATAACAACTGATTAAGTCAGTCGAGAATGGGGAATAAAATGAAGGAAATGGAAAACAGCAACGCGCTGCAGATGCTGCGTGCCATGGACCGCATCCGGCGGGCCTGGAAGAACGCCAGCCCCAGCGAAACGCTGAACAAATCGCAGTTTTTCACCCTGATGACGCTGCACAACAAGGGGGCGGATGTGTTTGGCGGGAAATGCCCGCACGTTGACCCTTATGAACCCATGACCCTGTCGGCACTGGCAAAGGCGATGAACCAGAGCATGCCGGCGGTGAGCCAGAGGATTCGGCGGCTGGAGGAGCTGGGCTATGTGTGCCGTACGCCGGACGAAAGCGACCGGCGCACGATGTGGATTGCCCTTACCGGGCAGGGCAACGCGCTGCTGCAGGAAAACTGCCGGGACATGTTCCGGCGGCTGGAGCGGATGATGACCCGGCTGGAGCGGCAGGGAGAACGAACACCCGCACAGGTGATCGAAGCCTTTAACTATCTGGCGGATGCCATGGAGGAGGAATTCGGCACACCATAAACCCGGCGTGTTCACCGATACAAAGCAAATTTAACAGCTGCCGCCCGATTGCGGACGGCGCTGGCAGTAAGGAGAAACGAGTATGCTGAAACTGAAGCGATATTTAAAGCCCTATCTGGGCCTGTTGCTTGTGGGTGTGGCGCTGCTGTTCGGCCAGGCAATGCTGGAGCTGACGCTGCCCAACTACATGAGCGACATCGTGAACGTGGGCCTGCAGCAGGGCGGCATCACACAGGCTGCGCCTGAGGTGATTGACAGCGATGCCATGGCCATGATGCAGATGTTCATGTCCGAGGAGGACAAGGCTCTGGTAAACGCGGCCTATGAGCCCCTGAGCGAGCGGGAGGATGCGGCAGACCTGAAGGAAACCTATCCGAATGCAGGGAATGAGGATCTGGCTCTGGCTGCTGACCCGGAAAACGGGGTGAACGAGGCCTTTAACCGGGCCGCCTATGCGCTGGTAAGCATGATGGAGGAGCTGGCTCCGGCTGATTCCGCCACCCAGAGCGAGGAGCAGGCCAGTGGGACCCTGGATGCGGAGGCCATGGTTCAGCTCACCGCCATGATGCAAAGCGGCGCGCTGGATGAACAGCTGAACGAGGCCATTGCCACCGCGGCGGTAACCCCCGAAAGCATGCTGGATCAGACCGGTGTGGTGCTGACCAAGAGTTTTTACACCCAGTTGGGTGCAGACACCGACGCCATCCAGACTTCTTACATCCTGAAGGTTGGCCTGCGCATGGCGGGTCTTGCCATTCTGCTTACCGTGTGCGCCATTTCGGCAGGCTTCTGCATGGCGCGCCTGGGCGCAGGTGTGGGCCGTGATCTGCGGCGGGGTGTGTTCCGCAAGGTGAGCTACTTCAACAACAACGAGATGGATCAGTTTTCCGGCGCCAGCCTGATTACCCGTTCCACCAACGACATTACTCAGGTGCAGAACTTTTTGAGCATCGGCCTGCGCATGATGTGCTTTGCCCCCATCATGGGCATTGGCGGCCTGATCATGGGGCTGTCCAAATGCCTGAATCTGGCCTGGGTACTGGCGCTGGCCCTGATTGTGATGCTGGGCCTGATTCTCACCCTGTTTGCGGTGGCCATGCCCCGCTTCAAGAAGATGCAGACCCTGATCGACCGGCTGAATCTGGTGAGCCGGGAGGAGCTGAGCGGCCTGATGGTGGTGCGCGCCTTCTCCAACCAGCCCTTCATGCAGAACCGGTTTGAAAAGGCCAACAAGGATCTGACCGGCAACACCCTGTTTGTGAACCGGGCCATGGTTACCATGATGCCCTTCATGATGCTGGTGATGAACGGCCTGTCGCTGTTGATCGTCTGGTTCGGCGGCAAGCAGATCGCCGCCAGCAACCTGCAGGTGGGCGATATGATGGCCTTCATTCAGTATGCCATGCAGGTGATCATGAGTTTCCTGTTCATCAGTATGATGTTCATCATGGTGCCTCGTGCCTCGGTTTCTGCCGAGCGTATCAACGAGGTGCTCACCTGCGAGAGCACCGTGGCCGACCCCGCGCAGCCCACCGAGATGAATCATCCGGTAAAGGGTGTGGTGGAATTCAAGGATGTGTCCTTCCGCTATGAGGGCGCGGATGCCAACGTGCTGGAGCATGTGAGCTTCACCGCCCGCCCGGGCGAGACGGTGGCCTTCATCGGCGCCACCGGTTCCGGCAAATCCACCCTGGTAAACCTGATTCCCCGTTTTTACGACGCCACCGAGGGCAGCATCACCGTGGACGGCGTGGACGTGCGCCAGCTGCGCCAGAAAGACCTGCGCGATGCCATCGGTTATGTGCCTCAGAAGGGCCTGCTGTTCAGCGGCACTGTGGCCACCAACCTGCGCTACGGCCGGGCCGATGCTTCGGATGAGCTGCTGAAGGAAAGCGCGGACATCGCCCAGGCCACCGAGTTTATCCAGACGTTGGAAAACGGCATGGACACCGCCATCAGTCAGGGAGGCACCAACGTATCCGGCGGTCAGCGCCAGCGGCTTTCCATCGCCCGTGCGCTGGTAAAGCAGGCTCCTATCTATATTTTTGACGACACCTTCTCCGCCCTGGACTTCAAGACCGACGCAAAGCTCCGTGCGGCGCTGAAGGGCTACACCGAAAAGTCCACGGTATTCATTGTGGCGCAGCGTGTGTCCACCATCATGCACGCGGATCAGATCCTTGTGCTGGACGAAGGCCGCGTGGTGGGCAAGGGCACCCATGAGGAGCTGCTGAAAAACTGCGAGACTTACCGCGAGATTGCGGAAAGCCAGCTTTCGAAGGAGGAATTGGCATAATGGCAGGACCGATGAGACATGGCCCCGGTGCAATGGCCGTGGGCGAAAAAGCCAAGGACTTCAAGGGCACCATGAAAAAGCTGCTGGCTTACATGCGGCGCTATCTGCCCAGCATCGTGATCGCACTGCTGTGCGCTGTGGGCGGCACGGTGTTCTCCATCTTCGGGCCCAAGATTCTGGGCCAGGCCACCACCAAGCTGTTTGAGGGCGTGATCGCCATGCTCACCGGCACCGGTGGCATCGACTTTGCGGCCATTGGTCAGATTCTGCTGTTTCTGGCAGGGCTGTATGTGCTCAGCGCGCTGCTTTCGTATGTGCAGGGCTGGGTGATGGCCGGCATCGCCACCAAGGCGAGCTACGCCATGCGCGCCGACATCAGCCGTAAGATCGACCGGCTGCCCATGTCCTATTTTGACCGGGTACCCCACGGCGAGGTGCTCAGCCGCATCACCAACGATGTGGATATGGTCACCCAGACGCTGAACCAGAGCCTTTCTCAGGTGGTCACTCAGCTGACCATGATTGTGGGCGTACTGTGCATGATGCTTTCCATCAGCCCGCTGATGACGCTGGTGGCCATCTGCATTCTGCCGGTGTGTCTGGTCATTGTGATGAATGTGGTGCGCCACAGCCAGAAGTTCTTCCGCCGCCAGCAGGAATACCTGGGTCATGTGAACGGCCATGTGGAGGAGATGTACGGCGCCCATGTGGTGGTCACCGCCTTCAACGGCCAGGAGGAGAGCATCGAGACCTTCAACGGCCTGAACGAAAAACTGTATCAGAGCGCATGGAAGAGCCAGTTTTTGAGCGGCATGATGATGCCTCTGATGAACTTTGTGAGCAATCTGGGCTATGTGGCCATCTGTGTGCTGGGCGGCTTCCTTTCGCTGAACGGCACCATCACCGTGGGTGATATTCAGGCCTTCACCCAGTATGTGCGCCAGTTCACCCAGCCCATCACCCAGCTGGCGAATATTTCCAATCAGCTGCAGATGACCGCCGCGGCCGCCGAGCGCGTGTTCCTGTTCCTGGAAGAGCCGGAAGAAGTGCCGGATACCGCAGAGCCGGTGCCCAGCAGCGAAATCAACGGTTCGGTCTACTTCGCCCACGTACACTTTGGCTATGTGCCGGAAAAGACCATCATCAACGACTTCTCCGCCATTGTGCAGCCGGGCACCAAGGTGGCCATCGTGGGCCCCACCGGCGCAGGCAAGACCACCATGGTCAAGCTGCTCATGCGCTTCTACGATGTGAGCGACGGCGCCATTCTGCTGGATGGCTACGACGTGCGCCAGTTTGAGCGGGGCGATATGCGCAGCGCCTTCGGTATGGTGCTGCAGGACACCTGGCTGTACAACGATACCATTCGGGAGAACATCCGCTTCGGCCGGCTGGACGCCTCCGATGAGGATGTGCTGGCCGCGGCCAAAGCCGCTCAGGTGGATCATTTTGTGCGCACCCTGCCTCAGGGCTACGACACCATTCTGAACGAGGATGCCAGCAACATCAGTCAGGGCCAGAAGCAGCTGCTGACCATCGCCCGCACCATCATCTCGGATCCCAAGATCCTGATTCTGGACGAAGCCACCTCCAGCGTGGATACCCGCACCGAGCTGGCCATTCAGAAGGCCATGGACGAACTGACCAGAGGCCGCACCAGCTTTATCATTGCTCACCGCCTGTCCACCATTCGGGATGCGGACATGATTCTGGTGATGAAGGACGGCGACATCGTGGAGACCGGCAACCACAATGAGCTGCTTGCCAAGGGCGGCTTCTACGCAAATCTGTATAACAGCCAGTTCGCAAACGGCGAGGAATAAGCCCTTTCCGGTCTTAGCATGGCAAATCAAAAAGAACCCCTGTCAGAATGAACTGCAAGCCGCTTTTGTCAACATCACGGCATGAATATGCCTGGCGGAGCGGGCCGGATGTGCAGCAGGATGGAAAAAGTGCAAAAATATGAAAAAAATGAAAATCCTGCAAAAATCACTTGACGCAGCTCGATGGGCGTGGTATAGTTAGCCCAAGTTGAAAAGGGAGTAGTTGCAAGCCGCCTTGTCAACATCACGGCCTGAAAAGGCCTGGCAGGGTGCGCCGCTTCTTAACGAGTCGGTAACAAGACTTTTCGACAGCAACGCTTTGCGCGTGCTGTCGGGAAGTCTTTTTTCTTTTGCGAAAAAAGACTTCCCGCCGGGTAAACGGGCAAAAAAGAAAGGGAGAAAAATGATGGAACAGACTTATTTCGACAAAACCGTTCCGCAAACCCTGGAGCAGGTAAAGGCCACCGCTAACGGCCTGACTGCGCAGGAAGCCGCCCGGCGGCTGGAGGAGCACGGCCCCAACCAGCTGGCCGAGGGCAAAAAGAAAAGCCCGCTGGTGGTATTTCTGGAGCAGTTCAAGGATCTGCTGGTCTTTATTCTGGCCGTGGCGGCAGTGATCTCCATGGTGTCCGGTAATGTGGAGAGCACACTGGTGATCTTCGCGGTGCTCATCATGAACGCGGTGCTGGGCACGGTGCAGTATCTGAAGGCGGAAAAGAGCCTGGAAAGTCTGAAAGCCATGTCCGCCCCGGTGGCCAAGGTCCTGCGGGACGGTGTGCGCCAGGAAGTGGCGGGCCCCAAGGTGGTTCCCGGAGACATCGTGTATCTGGAAGCGGGCGATCTGGTGGTGGCCGATGGCCGTCTGCTGGAATGCTATTCGCTGAAGGTGAACGAAAGCTCGCTGACCGGTGAATCCGAGGCGGTGGAAAAGACCGCTGAGGCCCTGCCCGCCGGCAAGACCGCGCTGGGCGACCAGAAGAACATGGTGTTCTCCGGCTCGCTGGTCACCTACGGCCGCGCGGTGATGGTGGTTACCGGCACCGGCATGAACACCGAGCTGGGCCACATCGCGGAGCTGATGAACCAGACCCAGCAGCGCAAGACCCCCCTGCAGAAGAGTCTGGACGATTTCTCCGGCAAGCTGGCCGCAGCCATTCTGGCCATCTGTGCCGTGGTGTTCTGCCTGTCCATGTTCCGCAGCGGCATGGGGCTGCTGGATTCGCTGCTCTTCGCCGTGGCGCTGGCGGTGGCCGCCATTCCCGAGGCGCTCAGCAGCATCGTAACCATTGTGCTGGCCATGGGCACCCAGAAGATGGCCCGTCAGAACGCCATCATCAAGGAGCTCAAGGCGGTGGAAAGCCTTGGTTCGGTGCAGGTGATCTGCTCGGATAAAACCGGTACCCTGACCCAGAACAAGATGACCGTGCAGCAGATCTGGGCGGACGGCAAGCTGGTACAGGCACAGGATGCCGATATGAGCGACCCGGCCCAGGAGCTGCTGATGAAGATCGGCCTGCTGGCCAGCGATGCCACCGTGGATGCTGCCAGCGGCGCTTCGGTGGGCGATCCCACCGAGATTGCGCTGGTAAACTGGGGCGGCATGCACCAGACCGACGCAAACAGCGTGCGCAGTCAGTTCCCCCGTCTGGGCGAGCTGGCCTTTGACTCCGACCGCAAGCTGATGAGTACCCTGCATCGGGTGAACGGCAAGCCCATGCTGCTGACCAAGGGCGCCATGGACGTGCTGCTGGCCCGTTCCAACCGTCTGCTTACTGCCAAGGGCGTTGTGCCCCTGACCGACGAGATGCGTACCGCCATTACCCGGGCGAATGAGGAGTTCTCCGAAAACGGCCTGCGCGTGCTGGCCTTTGCCTGCCGCGAACTGGACGCGGAGCGTGAGCTCACCCTGGAGGATGAGAACGATTTCACCTTCGTGGGTCTGGTGTCCATGATCGACCCGCCCCGTGAGGAGAGCAAGCAGGCCGTGGCCGACGCAAAGCGGGGCGGCATCCGCACCGTAATGATCACCGGCGACCACAAGGTCACCGCCACTGCCATCGCAAAGCAGATCGGCATCTTTGAGGAAGGCGACATCGCCCTGGAGGGTGTGGAGCTGGACGCCATGACCGACGACGAGCTGGATGAAAAGCTGCCGCACATCTCGGTTTATGCCCGTGTTTCCCCCGAGCACAAGATCCGCATCGTCTCCGCCTGGCAGCGCCGGGGCTGCATTGCCGCCATGACCGGCGACGGCGTGAACGACGCCCCCGCCCTGAAGAAGGCGGATGTGGGCGTGGCCATGGGCATCACCGGCACCGAGGTGAGCAAGGATGCCGCCGCCATGATTCTGGCGGACGACAATTTCGCCACCATCGTGAAGGCTGTGGTGAACGGCCGCGGCGTGTACACCAACATCAAGAACGCCATTCAGTTCCTGCTGTCCGGCAATATGGCCGGTATTCTGGCGGTGCTGTACGCTTCGCTGATGGCGCTGCCCGTGCCCTTCCAGCCGGTGCATCTGCTGTTCATCAACCTGCTCACCGACAGCCTGCCCGCCATCGCGCTGGGCATGGAGCCTGCCCGCAAGGGCCTGCTGGACCAGAAGCCCCGCGATCCCAAGGTCTCCATTCTGGATAAGCCCCTCATGTTCAAGATCCTGTGGCAGGGTGCTCTGATCGCTGTGGCCTCCATGACCGCCTTCTATCTGGGCCTGTCCGCCGGCGGCGCCGCCATGGCCAGCACCATGGCTTTTGCCACCCTGACCCTGGCCCGCCTGTTCCATGGCTTCAACTGCCGGGGCACCGAGTCCATCTTCAAGCTGGGCCTTGGCAGCAACAAGTACTCGCTGATGGCCTTTGCCGGCGGCGTGGTGCTGCTGGTGGCCGTGCTGCTGATCCCCGCGCTGGAGAGCCTGTTCGCGGTGACCGCCCTCAGCGGTATCCAGTATCTGCAGATTCTGGGTCTGGCCTTTGCGCCCACCCTGCTGATCCAGCTGGGGCGTGTGATCCGCGGCAAGTAATTCGGTCAGAAAACACAAACAAAAACAGCCGCCGCGCTTCCCGATTTGGGGAGGCGCGGCGGCCTTTTTTTGTTTGTTCTGATCAATACTGGCTGATGGGCAGGGAAGCGTCATCATCGCTGGGCTCAATGGCACGGATGGTTACCGGATAGCTCACGCCGGGGCGCACCTCCACCTGTACGGTATCGCCCACCTTTTTCCCGAAAATGGCCCGGCCCAGAGGGGACTCCCGGCTGATCAGGCCGCTGTCCGCGTTGACCCGCAGAGTGGTTACCAGCTTGACCACCATCTCCTCTTCGTCCTCGGGGAAGTACAGGGTGATCTTGTCAAACAGGCCCACCGAACCCTCGGCGTGGTCGGACTTGACCACTTTGGCGGTCTTGATCATCCGCTGCAGGTAACGGATGCGGCTCTCGTTGCGGTTTTTCTGGCGTTTGGCCTCCTTGTATTCAAAGTTTTCGCTCAGATCCCCGTAGGAGCGGGCGATCTTCACGTCCTCCAGGCACTGGGGGCGCACCACAAGAATGCGGTGTTCAATCTCCTCCTGCATTTTTCGGATGTCCACTTCGGTGAGTTCGTCGTACATGCAATAAATCCTCTTTTCCGGTTGGTTCTGTTTGGCGGTTCAGGCGTAGACCTGACGGCTCTGGAAGATGCACAGGGCACTCTTGCTCTTGCCCCGTTCCAGCAGGGTGCGGGCGGCGTACAGGGTAGCCCCGGCGCTGGGCCCGGCGGGAATACCGTCGGTGAGCAGCACCTCGCGGGCGGCCTGCACCGCCTCACCGGTGGTTACTGCCAGAACCAGATCCACCACATAAGGGTTGTAGTTTTCCGGCACGAAGCCAAAGCCGATGTTGGGAATGCCGTGGGGCGCCAGAAATCCGCCCCCGATGGCCTGGCATTCGTAGGGCTCCACCGCCGCCATGCGGATGTGGTTGGTCCAGGCCTTTACATATTCGCCCACGCCGGTCACGGTGCCGCCGCTGCCCACCCCGGCTACAATGGCATCGATCAGATTGCCGCTGTCGGTGGCCTTTAAGATGGCGGGGCCGGTGATGCGCCGGTGGTATTCCGGGTTATCCTCGCTGGCCAGATAGTTCATGTAGTAGGCGCCCTGTTCCTGGGCCATGCGGCGGGCCAGAATGTCCATGCCATCCTGCCCGGAGGGGCGTTCGTAGCAGGGCCGCAGCCGGGCCCCCAGCCCCTGCAGAAACCGTTCCCGCTCCGGCTCCAGTGCCGGCGGTACCACCAGCGTGAGCGGGTGACCGCTGCGCCCGGCGGCAATGGCCAGCGCCGCCGCAAAAGCGCCGCAGCCGGTTTCCACAATGGGCTGGCCCTCCTTCAGCTCGCCCCGCTGGGTGGCAAGGCGAATCATGGCGGTGGCCAGTGCGTCCTTGCCGGTGCCGGTGGGCCCGTCGAACAACAGGCAGGCATACAGCTTGCCGGGAAGGCCGTGTTTTGCTGCATAGCCGCTAAGGGCCACCACGGGGCAGCGGGTGAGCTGCTGATAATAGGTCTCGTTGATTCCGGTCATCGCAAACGCCTGCCTTTCTATTATATATAGGAAAGAGGGGAAACAACAGGGCGAAGAAGAGTACGCAGCCTGCAGCTTGCTGCCTTTATTGTAGCACGTTCCGCCTGCAAAGTCATGCCCGGTGCGAACCGGCGGAAAAAAGAACGTTTTTTGCGGGAAATTCCCCTTGACAGCGCCGCGCAGCCTCTGTTATAATAGCAAACTGTAAAGCAAAACACTTTACGAAAAGGCAAAACACTTTACAGGGCCCGGCACCCCGGCGAGGAGGCGTTTTCGGTGGCGAAAAATCTTGAGATTTCACTGTTGCTGGATTTTTACGGCGACGTGCTCACCGAAAAGCAGCGCGACGTGATGGAACAGTATTATAACGATGATCTGTCGCTGGCCGAGATTGCCGATAACTTCGGCATCACCCGGCAGGGCGTGCGGGATTCCATCAAGCGGGGCGAAGGGATCATTCTGGAGCTGGAGGAAAAGGTGGGCTTTGCAAAGCGCTACCGGGCGGTCCAGCAGGGAATCAGCCAGCTGGAGAGCCTTGCGCGGGACATTCAGTTTGAAAACGCCAACGGCTACACGCCGAACAAGCGCATCGATGATTCCGCCCGCAGGATGCTCGAGATCATCGGGCAGATCAGCGAATAAGCACACAACGAAAGGACAACGACATGGCCTTTGAATCTCTTTCCGAACGTCTTTCGGGCGTGTTCAAACGGCTGCGGGGCAAGGGTAAGCTCACCGAGGCGGACATCAAGGCTGCCATGCGTGAGGTTCGCACCGCCCTGCTGGAGGCCGACGTAAACTATAAGGTGGCCAAGGACTTCATCGCCGGGGTCACCGAGCGGGCCATGGGCCAGGAGGTTATGGAAAGCCTGACCCCCGCCCAGCAGGTCATCAAGATCGTAAACGAATCCCTCACCGAGCTCATGGGCGGCAACGAGGCCGCACGCATCCACATCAAATCCAAGCCGCCCACGGTGCTCATGCTCTGCGGTCTGCAGGGTAACGGTAAAACCACCCACGCCGCTAAGCTGGGCAAATGGTTCCTCAAACAGGGCCATCGCCCGCTGCTGGTGGCCTGCGATATCTACCGCCCCGCGGCCATCGATCAGCTGCAGGTGGTGGGCAAGCAGGCGGGTGTTCCGGTGTTCACCATGGGCACCGAAAAGCCCGAGATCATCGCCAAAAAGGCCATCGCCCACGCAAAGGACTACGGCAACGACATCGTGATTCTGGATACCGCCGGCCGACTGCATGTGGACCAGGAGCTCATGGATGAGCTGGGCCGCATTAAGGAAGCCGTTGAGGTGGACGAGGTTCTGCTGGTGGTGGACGCCATGGCCGGTCAGGACGCGGTGAACGTGGCCAAGGCCTTCAACGAGGCCGTGGCGGTGGATGGCATCATCCTCACCAAGACCGACGGTGATACCCGTGGCGGTGCGGCGCTCAGCGTCAAGGCCGTTACCGGCAAGCCCATCAAGTTCCAGGGCACCGGCGAAAAGCTGGACGATCTGGAGGTTTTCCATCCGGCCCGCATGGCCAGCCGCATTCTGGGCATGGGCGACGTGCTCACCCTGATTGAGAAGGCGCAGGACCTGCAGGACGAGAAGAAAGCCGCCGAGACCGCCAAGCGGATGATGGAGAACAAGTTCGACATGAACGACATGCTGGACCAGCTGGCCCAGATGAAGAAGATGGGCGGCGTTGCGTCGCTGGTCTCCATGCTTCCCGGCGGCAACAAGATCAACCCGGACGACATCGACGAAAAGGTGTTCGTGCACATCGAGGCCATCATCCACAGCATGACCCCCGCCGAGCGGGAGAAGCCCAGCATCATCAACCCCAAGCGCAAGCGCCGCATTGCCGCCGGCAGCGGTACCAGCGTGGAAGAGGTGAACAAGCTGCTTCGCCAGTTTGAGATGATGCAGAAGATGATGAAGCAGATGAAAAAGAACCCCAAGGCCTTTGGCCGCCGCCTGCGCGGCATGTAAGCGCGAAAAAACGCGCCGCTTTTTACGGTATGACCCGCAGCCCCAAAAGGGCGGGTTTGATACAATATAACAATCAAAACGCCCCGAACCGGGGCCCCAAACATCAGGAGGTTTACCACTATGGCAGTTAAGATCCGTCTGCGCCGCATGGGCGCCAAGAAAGCTCCCTTCTACCGCGTTGTTGTTGCTGACAGCCGCTTCCCCCGTGACGGCCGCTTCATCGAGGAGATCGGCTACTACGATCCCACCAAGGAGCCCAGCGTTGTGAACATCGACGCCGAGAAGGCTAAGAAGTGGATCGCCAACGGCGCTCAGCCCACCGACACCGTTCGTGAGCTGCTGAAGAAGAACGAGATCCTGTAATCAGTCTTAAAGGGAGGGCAACCCTATGCAGGAACTGTTGCTGGCAGTTGCCCGGGGCCTGGTCGACGATAAGGACGCTGTGTCCGTTACCGTGGACGCCCCCCGTGAGGACGGCACCATCGTTTACCACCTGAGCGTGGCCGAGAACGACATGGGCCGGGTGATCGGCAAACAGGGCCGTATCGCCAAGGCCATCCGCGTTGTAATGCGGGCTGCCGCCGTTCGCAAGGGCGAAAAGGTCATGGTAGAGATCGACTGACCTTCGGGAGAACAAAACCACACAAACAGGGCCACTTGCCAGCTTCTGTGCAAGGGGCCCTGCTTTTTTGCATGGGCAAGGCCGCACCATTTGCGCCCAGGGGCTCGGGTGAGGCGGGATTGCTCCTGTCACCGGGCGGGCGAAGCGGCCCAGCCCCACACAAAAGGAGAGAAACAAGATGCAGCAGTATCTGGAAGTCTGCAAGGCCGTGACCACTCACGGAGTGGCGGGCGAAGTGAAGGTGGAGCTCTGGTGCGACGACGCGGCCTTTCTGGGCCGGTTCAAGCGGCTGTACCGGGGCCCGCAGGGGCAGAACCCCATTGCCGTGACCAAGGTGCGCGCCCACAAGAACATGGCGCTGGTTACCTTTGAAGGCGTGAATGACATGGACGCCGCCCGCGCGCTGGTGGGCCAGGTGTTCTACATCGATCGGGCAGATGCAAAGCTGCCCCGGGGCCACTATTTTCAGGCGGACCTGCTGGGCTGCCGCCTGATCGATGCACAGAGCGGCCGCGACTACGGCGAGATCACTCAGGTGAGCCACCCCGGCGCACAGGATATTTATACGGTTGCCTGTCCGGATGGTTCCACTGCCCTGTTCCCGGCGGTGAAGCCCTTCCTGGTAAAAGTCTGCATTGAGGACCGCAAGGTGCTGGTCAGCCCCATTCCGGGCATGTTCGGCGAAGCGGAAAATGGTGATCAGGTATGATGCGTGTGGATGTGGCGACCCTGTTCCCGGAGATGTGCCAGCGGGTGCTGGACGAAAGCATCCTGGGCCGGGCCGCAAAGCGAGGCTATATCGAAACCCACTGCCATCAGATCCGGGACTACACCCTGAACCGGCAGAAGCAGGTGGACGACTACCCCTACGGCGGCGGCTGCGGCATGGTGATGAACGCCCAGCCCATCTATGACTGCTGCCGGGATATCATCCGTCAGGTGGAGGAACAGGGCCGTCAGCGGCCGCATATTATATTTATGACCGCGGCGGGCCAGCCCTTCTCGGAGGAGACCGCCAAGCGCCTGGCTGAATACGACAGCCTTCTTCTGGTTTGCGGCCATTACGAAGGCATGGACGAGCGGGTGATTGAGGAGCTGGCGGATGAGGAGATCAGCATCGGAGACTATGTGCTCACCGGCGGTGAGCTGGCCGCGCTGGTGGTGGCGGACAGTGTGCTGCGCCTGCAGCCCGGCGTGCTGGCTCAGCCGGAGGGCTATCAGGATGAAAGCCACTGGAACGGCCTGCTGGAGTATCCCCAGTACACCCGCCCGGAGGAGTGGCGGGGAAAAAGAGTTCCAGAGATATTGCTCAGCGGTCACCATGGCAATATAGACAAATGGCGCCGCGAGCAGAGTCTGGAACGCACCCGTACCCGCCGCCCGGATTTGTACGAAGCGTACCAAAATGAGCATAATCAGAGCCACAAAAAGTAATCGATACTGATTCTGTTGAAAACTTTCGGGATTTCTCATGAGAATGTTGAAAACTAAGTGGTTGATTTGCACAAAGAAACGTTTTCGGTATTTTGTGGATTCGGAAAACTGACAAAATTGCACAAATGCACTGTACAATCGGGTAAGAATGGGCTATTATAACAATCAGAAGCCCATCTAATTTTAGAAATAGGAGCGAATGAATCATGTTTGTTAAAGAAGTTACCGTTGAGAACAAAGTCGGCCTGCATGCCCGTCCTGCTACCTTCTTCATTCAGAAGGCCAACGAGTACAAGTCTTCCATCTGGGTTGAGAAGGAAGAGCGCCGCGTTAACGCCAAGAGCCTGCTGGGCGTTCTGAGCCTGGGCATCGTGGGCGGCACCACCATCCGCATCATCGCCGACGGCGCCGACGAGCAGACTGCCGTGGAAGGCCTGGTAAAGCTGGTAAACTCCGGTTTCGCCGAGTAATTTCTTTGCTTTCATAAATCAAAGGGCGGGTTGTGCAAGACCCGCCCTTTTTCTGCTTTTGCCCCAAAGCGGGGCATACTGGAGGATACGGGCCGGCAAAACGCTCCGCCGCCCCAAAGGAGGATCCCTGCCATGACCAAGGCTGAACTGCACGAAAAGGCGAAGATGCTGCCCCTGCTGCCGGGCGTCTATATCATTCGGGACAAGCGGGATGAAATCATTTACATCGGCAAGGCCAAGCGGCTGCGCACCCGGGTGAGCCAGTATTTCCGGGAGGGCGTTCCCCACGACGCCAAGGTCACCCAGATGATCGAGCATGCCTTCACCTTCGATGTGATCGTCTGCCAGAGCGAGTTCGAAGCGCTGGTGCTGGAGGCAAGCCAGATCAAGGCCCATACCCCCAAGTACAACATCCTGCTGAAGGACGACAAGGGCTACAGCTATGTGAAGATCACCAAAGAGGAATACCCCCGTATCTCGGCGGCGCTGCAAAAGGAGGAGGACGGGGCGGAGTACATCGGCCCCTTCACCAGCAGTTTCGCGGTGCGCCAGATGGTGGAAACCGCGCAGGATGCCTTCCTTTTGCCACGGTGCAACCGGCGCTTTCCCCAGGAGATTGGCAAGGGGCGGCCCTGTCTGAACGCCCACATCGGCAAGTGCATGGCCCTGTGCAGCGGCAAGATCAGCAAGGAAACCTACAACGAGGCGGTGCAGGGGGCCATCCGGCTGATCCGCTACGGCAAAAAGGACATTGTGAAAACGCTGGAGCAGCGCATGGAGGAGGCCGCCGAGCGACTGGACTTTGAGCAGGCCGCCCTGCTGCGGGATCAGATTGCCGCCATCAAAAAGGTGTCGGCCGGGCAGAAGGTGGTGGTGGACGAGAGCACCCAGATGGATGTGATCGCCTTTGCCGGAGCCGGGCAGAACAGCTGCGCCGCCATCCTGCGCTACCGCACCGGCCGCCTGACCGACAAACGGGAGCTTCTGTTCCGGGGCACCGCCGATCTGGATGCTCTGCGGGAGGAATTTTTGCCCCGCTATTATCTGGATGGGGAGGAGATCCCCAAGGTCATTGCGGTGGATGTGCTGCCCGAGAGCCACGAGGCCCTGACCCAGCTGCTGGAGAAGACCCGGGGAACAAAGGTGCAGCTGTATGTGCCCCAGAGGGGCGACACCGCCAAGCTGGTGAGCATGGCCTACACCAACGCGGTGGAGCGCCTTGCCCGGGAGAGCGGCCGCACCGACCGCGGCCAGCGCCTGTTGGACGAGGCCGCCGCGGTGCTGGGCCTGCCCGAGCCGCCGGCGGTGATCGAGAGCTACGATATCTCCAACTGGGGCGAGGGCACCAGCGTCTGCGGTATGGTGGTGTTTGAAAACGGACGACCCAAGAAAAGCGGCTACCGGCGCTTCAAGATGCGTACCGTGGCCGGTACCGACGACTTTGCCAGCATGGCCGAGGCGCTGAGCCGCCGGGCCGCCGAGTACGAAAAGGGCACGGTGGGCCAGTTCTCGGTGCTGCCCAGTGTGATTCTGCTGGACGGCGGTAAGGGTCAGGTGAGCGCGGTGAAGGCGGCGCTGGCAGGTACCGCTCTGGCGGCGGTGCCCCTGTTCGGCATGGTGAAGGACGATCACCACCGCACCCGGGCCATCGTGACCGCCGACGGCGGAGAGATTGCCATCAGCATGCACCGGAACATCTTCACCTTCATCTCCTCCATTCAGGACGAGGTGCACCGGTTCTCCATCGCCTATCAGCGGCAGAACCAGAAGAAAAAGGCCTATGCTTCCAGTCTGACCGCCATTCCCGGCGTGGGGCCCGCCACCGCCAAGGCGCTGCTGGCCCACTTCAAGTCGGTGGGTGCGGTGCGGGAAGCCGGTGTGGATGAGCTGACCAATGCCAGGGGCGTGGGCCGGAAGGCCGCCCAGATCATCTACGACTATTTTCACCCCCAAACGGAGGATTGATTCATGGATCAGAACACATTACACGAACGCTTTGCCGAGGCCGCGGAGTATTACGCCGGCCGCAAGGGCAGCCGCCCCACCCTGGAGCAGGAGGACACCGTGGCCCTGCTGCGGGAGACCCAGGAAATTTACGGCCACATTCCGCCCCAGGCACTGGAGACCATCTCCATTTGCACCGGCTACAAGGTGCCCCTGCTGGAAAAGCTGATCCGGCTGTATCCCAGCCTGAAGCTGGGGGCCGCCGCCCACGAGATCGTGGTATGCAGCGGCGGGCGCTGCGGTGCGAAGAACGCCGCTTTGATGGACCGGCTGAAAAAGGGGCTGGCCCAGCTGCCCGAGGGCACCGCGGTGCTGCGCACCCAGAACTGCTTCAAGCAGTGCGGCAAGGGGCCCAACATTCAGGTGGACGGAACGCTCTGGAATGGCTGTGACGCTGCCGCGGTGGACCGGATTCTGGAGATGCTGCGGCCGAAAAAAGGCTGAATCGGCCCACCCTGTCCGGGGTATTTTGCTTGACAAAGCGGCCGGTGCGGGCCATAATGGAAAAAACAAATGGATGACAAGAGGGAGGTGGACCCCCATGCGTGTGATCTCAGGCTCTGCCCGGGGAACAAAGCTGGCGGCCCTGCCGGGAGAAGATATTACAAGGCCCACGGTGGATCGGGTGAAGGAGGGCATGTTCAGTGCCCTGCAGTTCATCCTGCCGGGGGCAAAGGTGCTGGATCTGTTCGCAGGCAGCGGGCAGCTGGGCATCGAGGCGCTGAGCCGCGGCGCGGCCAGCTGCGTGTTTGTGGATCAGGATCGGGGTGCGGTGCGCATCGTGGAGCAGAACTGCAAAGCTGCCGGTGTGCAAGCCCAGAGCCGGATTCGCAACACCAGAGCGGACACATTTCTGGCCAGCTGCGGGGAGCAGTTCCACATTGTGCTGCTGGATCCGCCCTACCGCCATGATACGCTGGCCCAGATCCTGCCTCAGGTGGCGCGGGTGACCGCCCCCGGCGGCACGGTTCTGTGCGAGAGCGAGCTGGCAGCCAGCCTGCCGGACGAGTGCGAGGGCCTTTGCAAGAAAAAACAATACCGTTACGGCACCGTTTTGGTGACCCGCTATGAAAAGGAGCGAGAAGAATGAACATCGACGAGTTGCTGGATCTGATGGAAGAAACCATGGAAGAGGCCTCCGGCCTGCCGTTCTCCGGCAGCAAGCGGATGGTGGACATTGACAAAATGCGGGACATCATCGATGAGGTGCGCCTGAATATGCCCACCGAGATCCGTCAGGCCAAGGCCATCGTAAACGACCGGGCGGACATCATCGCCAGCGCCAAGCGGGAGGCCGAGGCCATCGTGAAGAAGGCCGAAGACCGGGCCCGGGTGCTGGTGGGCGAGGAGCAGATCGTACGGGCTGCTCAGCAGCGCGCAGCGGAGATTCTCTCCAGTGCGCAGAGCCAGTCCCGCGAGATGCGCACCACCGTGACCGATTACTGCGAAAACATGCTGCGCATTACCGAGGAGCAGCTGGCCCGCAACGCGGCGGAGGTCAAAACCGTGCGCGCCAACCTGCGCCAGAATGCAAAAAACAACAATGGCTGATCTTTTTTGTCAGCGTTCAGACCCCGTGCCCTGCCAGACCGGCAGGACGCGGGGCTTTTCTTTCCCCGGCCGTGTGGAAAACCTGGTGAAAAAGCGGCCGCCAGTGGCCGGGAAAGGGCTGGATTTTGCTCCGGGCCGGAAAGAATGCACAAAACAGGAAAAATATGCAGTCAGAGCGCGAAAAACCAGCTTTCCAGCGAGATTTTTCACGATTCTTTTTCGGCGCTATATCTTGCAATTAAAGTAGGTGTAACGTATAATAATTGATACAGTGGGGAGAAGTGGGGGAAAGTGGAGAGTTTTCCACACAGGTGGAGCCGATGGGCAGATCCCCCGCCCCATAAACCGGAAAGGGGGCGGCGCCGTATGTTGATGGGCGAGTACAACTATGCCATCGACGAAAAGGGCCGCCTGAATTTCCCGGCGCGCTTTCGGGAGCAGATGGGTCAGGTGTTCGTGATCACCCGCTGGATGGACAACTGCCTGGTCGCCTTCCCGGAGAGCGAATGGCAGCTCATCTGCGAAAAGCTGCAGGGCAAGAGCATGGTCAAGACCCGCGAGATTCAGCGGTTCCTCTTTGCCATGGCTACCGAGGTCACTCCGGACAAACAGGGCCGGGTGCTCATCTCGCCCAGCCTGCGCACCCACGCGGGCCTGCAGAAGGATGTGACCATCATCGGCGTGGGCAAGCACGCCGAAATCTGGGACACTGCTGCATGGCAGGAAAAACAGGCGGGCTTTGGCAGCGAGCAGCTGGAAGCCGCCATGGAAGAACTGGAACTATAAGGGGGAACGCACATGGAATTCAGCCACATCCCCGTGCTTTTAAACGAATGTCTGGAGGGGCTGGCCATCGATCCGACCGGCATCTATCTGGACGGAACCGCCGGAGGCGGCGGTCATTCCAGTCAGATCGCCCGGCGGCTTACCACCGGCCGGCTGGTCAGTCTGGATCAGGACCCGGATGCCATCGAGGCAGCGGGCAAGGCGCTGGAGGGATTGCCCGCCACGCTGGTGCAGACCAATTTCTGCAACGCCCGCAGCGCTCTGTATGGACTGGGCATTGAAAAAATCAACGGCGCCCTGCTGGATCTGGGGGTATCCTCCCACCAGCTGGACGACGCCTCCCGGGGCTTTTCCTACCGGCAGGACGCGCCGCTGGATATGCGCATGAGCCAGAGCGGCCCCACTGCCGCGGATCTGGTGAACACCGCCAGCCGGGAAGAGCTGGCCCGCATTCTGCGGGAATACGGCGAGGAGCCCTATGCCTGGGCCATTGCCGGGCGCATTGTGCAGCGCCGGGAGGAAACCCTCTTCGCAACCACCCTGCAGCTGGCCGACGCCATTGCCAGCGCGCTGCCCCCGGCGGTGCGCCGCAAGGACAAAAATCCCGCCCGGCGCAGCTTTCAGGCACTGCGCATCGCGGTGAACAGCGAGCTGGACGTGCTCAGCCAGGGCATGGATGAGATTTTTGATCTGCTGGCTCCCGGCGGGCGCTTCGCCATCATTACCTTCCATTCACTGGAGGATCGGCTGGTGAAGAACAAATTCCGCCAGTGGGCCACCGCCTGCACCTGCCCGCCGGAATATCCGGTCTGTGTGTGCGGGGGCAAGGCAAAAGGAAAGCTCATTACCCGCAAGCCCATTGAGGCAACGGCCGCTGAGCTGGAGGAAAACCGGCGCAGCCGTTCCGCCAAGCTGCGGGTCATTGAAAAGCTGGGCGAGTAACCCTCGCCCGCACCGGCAAAGGGGAGCCGGGAAACCAAAAACGCAAGGAACCAAAAAGGAGGTGAGCGCGCATGGCACAGGCGGCCTATGAACTGGAGCGCTTTGCGGACCGGCCACTGGACGTAAAGCCAAGAATGCGGGCAGTACGGGGCAAAAAGCAGGCCATGAAGATCAGCGCTCAGGCCTATAAAACGGTTGCGGTAAGCTGCGTGATGGCCATGCTTACCGTGGGCCTGCTGCAAAGCCAGGCCACCATTACCCAGCTGACCACTCAGATCCAGAAAACCAACCAGCAGCTGGTCAACGCCCAGAGCGATTACAACTATCTCTCCGGCGTGCTGGACAGCAAGACCAACCTGAAAAACGTGGAGCAGATTGCCGCGCAGCTTGGGCTGATGAAGCTGGACAAAAGCCAGATCACCTATGTGACACTGGAAAACGAGAGCACCATCCAGCGGCCGGAGAGCGGTTGGCAGCGCGTTTTGGATCTGCTGAACAACGGATTTCTGCGCCTGATGGATCACCTGGATCCCTGACCGCAAATGGAAAAAGCGTGCCGCCGCGCACGCTTTTTCGATTATCAGGGGGCTTCGACCAAAATCATCCTCCTTTTTTGTGCGGCGAATGACTTTGAAGGAAACTAAGGAAATACTGCCATGGCAAGAATGAACAATCCGCAAAACGGGCCACAGGATCCCCAGAAGAAAAAGAGCAGGCGCAGCCTGCTGCGTTACTGGCTTCTGGCGGGGGCGTTCACGGCCGGCGCGGCGATTCTGATCGGCCGCCTGGCTTGGCTGCAGATCGCCATGCACGATGAATACCGCATCCAGGCTGCCAACCAGCAGCTGAAGGATGTGGCCGTGACCCCCACCCGCGGCCAGATCTACGACGCCAACGGCAAGGTGCTGGCCAAGAGCAGCATCGTGTGGACCATCGCTGCCGACCCCAGCCAGATCAGCGCCCCCAAGGCGGAAGAGGGCGATGAACGCCCCGCCGAGGAGCGCCGGGCTGAGCGGGTGCACACCGTGAGCGCCGATGTGGCCGGCATGCTGGGTCTGGATGAGAACAAGGTGTACGAAAAGCTGATCGACACCGAGAGCCAGTACGAGGTGCTGGCCAGGCAGGTGGATAAACCCATCGCAGACCAGATCAAGGAATACGCCAGCGAGAACAGTCTGCCCATCACCGTCACGCAGGACACCAAGCGGGAATATCCCTACGGGGCGTTTGCCGCCAGCGTTCTGGGCTTCATGCATGCAGACGGTTACGGCTTTTATGGGCTGGAAGCCTATTATGAAGAAACGCTGGCCGGTACCCCCGGCCGTCTGGTGAGCATCAAGAACGGTCTGGGTGCCGAAATTGCCAACGACGAGCGGGAGGAATATCCCGCGCAGGACGGCAACAGTCTGGTGCTCACGCTGGATGCCAACATTCAGGCCATTGCGGAAAAATATCTGGAAAACTCGGTGAAGGTGAACAACGTATCCGAGCGCGGCGTGGTAATCGTGATGGATGTGAACACCGGTGCGATTCTGGCCATGGCCACCAAGCCGGATTTTGACCCCAACGACCCCATGACCATCTACGATCCGGAGCGGGCTGCCTCGCTGGAGGGGTTGTCCGATGAAGAATACACTCAGGTGCAGGGCCAGGAACGCCAGCGCCAGTGGAAGAACAAGGCCATTACCGACCTGTATACCCCTGGCTCGGTGTTCAAGCTCATCACCACCTCCGCCGCACTGGATTCCGGTGTGAGCACCCCCGGCACCACCTATTATTGCGGCGGCAGCTATCAGGTGCTGCCCGGAACCAAACCCTATTCCTGTGCCGAAGGGGCCAACCACCAGTGGCAGGATATGGGCAAGGTGCTGTACAACAGCTGCAACATCGCCACCATCCATGAGGCTGAGAAGATGGGCATTGAAACCTTCTCGGACTACTACAATGCCTTCGGCTTTACCGAAAAGACCGGCCTCGACCTGCCGGCGGAGCAGGCCCCATACGCGGGCATCTCCTACCACCCGGAGGACAGCATGACCCTGATCGACCTGGCGTCCACCAGCTTCGGTCAGGCCCAGAAGGTGACCCCCATCCAGATGATCACCGCGGTGGCGGCCATCGCCAACGGCGGCTATCTGGTGCAGCCCTACATTGTGGATAAGATCGTGGATCAGGAGGGCAATGTGGTGCAGCAGACCGAGCCCACCGTCAAGCGCCAGGTCATCAGCGAGGAGGTCTCGCAGCAGGTGCTGAAGATGATGGAGGGCGTGGTGGATTACGGCGCTGCCGGCGCTGCCGGCCGCAACGCCTATGTGGCGGGCTACCACATCGGCGGCAAGTCCGGTACCAGTGAAAAGCTGGATCAGGACCCCCGTGAGGACGGCACCTACGAGAAGGTTTCCAGCTTTCTGGCGGTGCTTCCGGTGGATGATCCGCAGATCGCCATTCTGGCCTTTGTGGATGAACCCCACGCGGAAACCGAATACGGCTCCATGCTGAGCGCCCCGCTGATCGGTAACATCATCAGCGAGGTGGCCCCCTATCTGGGCATCGAAATGGACGAGAGCCTGTTGCCCAGCGGCGATGTGACCGTGCCCAATCTGGTGACTCCCAACAATCCCAGCTACAGCCAGTGGGATCTGGCCCAGGTGGAGCTGAACAAGATCGGCCTGGCTCACCGGAAGGTGGGCAGCGGCGACACAGTGCTGGCCCAGTATCCGGAGGCGGGCACCAAGGTGGCCGCGGGTACCACGGTGTATCTGTATACCGACAGCACCGAATACACCAAAACAACGGTGCCGGATGTGACCGGAAAGAGTGCGGCGCTGGCCAGCCAGATGCTGGCAGGCTCCGGCCTGAATGTGCGCATCAGCGGTGACGAGAACGGTCAGGTGACCAGTCAGGATGTGACCGCGGGCACCGAGACACCCATGGGCACGGTGGTGACCATCACCACTGCGGCTGCGGCCGACCCGACGCAGGACACCAGTGCGTCCACAGACGCGGCGTCCTCGGATTCCGGAACAGACGCCGGGACGGACGGAACCGGCGAGGGCTGATTGCCGCGATAAACAAAACAGGAAGGCGCCCGGCCAATCCGCCGGGCGCAAACAACACAAAAGGAGGCAGTTGCAATGCAGCCGATCCCTGCAAAGATGCTGCTTGCCGGGCTGGCCGAGGCCGGTTCGGTGGGCAGCGAGACCATCACCGCCGTGGTGACGGACAGCCGGGCTGTGTGCCCGGGCTGCGTGTTCGTATGTTTCCCCGGCCAGCGGGTGGACGGCCATGATTTTGCCGCAAAGGCAGTGGCGGAAGGGGCCGCCTATGTGGTGGCCAACCATCCGTTGGAGGATGTTCCCGAGAAAAAGCTGGTGCTTTGCCCCAGCAGCCACCACGCCATGGTGCGCATGGCGTCCAACTACCGCATGCTGTTTCACCCCAGAATGATTGGGGTCACCGGCAGCGTGGGCAAGACCACCACCAAGGAATTCTGCTACGCCATTCTCAGCGCCTTTGGCCGTACCATTAAGACCGAAGGCAACCAGAACAACGAGATCGGCGTGCCCAATACGCTGTTCCGCCTTTCCGACGATACCGAGTATGCGGTGGTGGAGATGGGCATGAGCGCCCTGGGCGAGATCGAGCGGCTCAGCCGGGCCGCCCGGCCCGGTGCGGGTCTGATCACCTGCATCGGTGTGAGCCATCTGGAAAGTTTGGGCAGCCGGGAGAATATCCTGAAAGCAAAGCTGGAAATCTGCACCGGCCTGCCGGACGGCGCGCCCCTGGCCCTGAACGCGGACGATGAGTATCTGCAGATGGCCCGGCGGGAGGGAATGATCCCCGACCGTCTGCGCCCGGTCTGGTATGGCATGGACGCACCGGAGGCGGATGTGCGTGCGGTGGAGGTGAAGGCGCTGGAAAACGGCATGGCCTTCACGCTGGAGGATCGGGAGCACGGCAGCTTTGCGGTGACCATCCCCGCGCTGGGGCTGCACAGCGTGTACGACGCGCTGGCCGCCTACGCTGCCGCCACCCGCATGGGGCTGGATGCGGCCCGCTGCGCGGCGGCTCTGGCGGATTACCAGACCACCGGCATGCGCCAGAAGGTGGTGGAAAACGGCGGACGGGTGTTCATTGAGGACTGCTACAACGCCAGCCCGGACAGTATGCGCGCCAGCCTGAACATGTTCCGGGAATATCCCTGCAAGGGCCGGCGGTTCGCACTGCTGGGCGATATGCTGGAGCTGGGCTCCATTGAGGAAGAGGCCCACCGGCAGGTGGGGCGCTGGGCGGCACAAAGCGGCCTGGCCCATCTGGTCACACTGGGCTCCGCCAGCCGGTTTGCGGCCGATGAGGCGGAAAAGGCGGGCCTTGCGGTGACCCGCTGCCAGACCCACGAAGAAGCGGCGCAGGCACTGAAAAGCCGGATGGCTCCCGGCGACGCGCTGCTGGCAAAGGGCAGCCGGGGCATGCGGCTGGAGCAGGTGCTTCAGATGCTGTATGCCGAAGCCCAAACAAACGATTAAGAGGAGAATCAAACTATGGCACGTTACGCGCTGATTCTGGCGGCCGCCTGCGGTTTTATGATCTCGGCGGTCTCCGGTCTGTTCATTGTTCCGTTCTTACATAAGCTGCACTTCGGGCAGACCATCAAGGAGATTGGCCCCACCTGGCACAACAAAAAGCAGGGTACCCCCACCATGGGCGGTCTGTGCTTCATTCTGGGCACCGTATTCGCGGTCTGCCTGGCCCTCACCAGCCTGCTGCACGGCAGCCCCGAGCTGATGGGCGGCCCGGATTCCCGGGGCCTGTATCTGGCCATCTTCTCCGCCTTCGGCTTTGGCCTGATCGGCTTTCTGGACGATTTCATCAAGGTGGTAAAAAAGCGTAATCTGGGTCTGCGGGCCTGGCAGAAGATCGTCGGCCAGCTGCTGGTGACCACTGCGCTGCTGGCCGGGCTGTGGATGAACGGTACCCTGAGCACCAGCATCACCCTGCCCTTCTTCGGCATGGTGGATTTTGGAATTCTGTTCTACCCGCTGTCCTATATTCTGATCATCGGTGTGGTGAATGCGGTGAACCTGACCGACGGCATCGACGGCCTGTGCTCCTGCGTGACCTTTGTGTCCATGCTGGGCTTCCTGACACTGGTGAGCTTCCTGGGCCAGTTTGTAATGTCCATTCTGCCGGCGGCTCTGGCCGGTGCGCTGGCCGGTTTCCTGATCTGGAACTTCTACCCGGCCAAAACCTTCATGGGCGATACCGGCAGCATGTTCCTGGGCGGCGCGGTTGCCGGCCTGGGCTATGCCATGGGCCGGCCGGAGATTTTGTTCTTCTTCGGTGCGGTTTATATCTGGGAGGCGGCCACCGTGGTGATTCAGGTGACCTACTTCAAGCTGACCCACGGCAAGCGCATCTTCAAGATGACCCCCATCCACCACTCCTTCGAGATGCGTGGCTGGAGCGAGGTGAAGATCGATGCGAGCTTCAGCGCACTGGAGGCCCTGTTTGTTGTGCTGGGGCTGACCTTTGCCTATTTCTATTATTGATTTCATCCCTTTGCCAGGCTGCTCCCGCAGCCTGAGTACCCCTGAAAAAGGAGGTCTGTGGCCATGACCGATATGGCACGGCACGGCGGTACGGCCCGCCAGACCTATCGCGCACCGGGTTCACAGTCTGCCACGCGGCAGCGGGCGGAGCAGATGCGCCGCGCCGCCCGACAGGCCCGGCAGGCAAGCCGCGCACCGGTGCGCATGTTCTACAAGCATCCCGGCAAGCTGAACGGAGCCTTTCTGGCCAACCTGATTATTTTGCAGGTGTTTGGCCTGATCATTCTGTTCAGTGCAAGTTACGCCACCTCGCTGAACAAGTTTGGCAACAGCTATGAATATGTGGGCCCCCAGACACTTTACGCAATTGTGGGTCTGGCGGCGGCACTGCTCATCTCCCGGGTGGATTACCACTGGCTGCGCAGGTTTGCCTGGCCGCTGTATTTTGTAACACTGGGGCTTCTGGTGGTGGTGCTGTTCATGCCGCCCATCAAGGGCTGCCGCCGGTGGATCAACGTGAGCGGTCTGCCCACCATTCAGGTGAGTGAGATTGCAAAATTTGCTCTGATTCTGCTGCTGGCCCATCTGTTTGCCCGGTATCAGAAACGGATTGAGGGCCAGTTCCCCGGTGCGGGCCCCATGCAGAACCTGAAGCTGAGCATTCTGCTTCCCGGCGTTCTGCTGGCGCCCATTCTGCTGCTGCTTCTTCTGGAGCCGCACCACAGCGCCATGATCCTGATGTGCTGCATTGCCGCGTCCATCATGCTGGTGGGCGGCGCGCTGCTGCGCTGGTTCTTTCTGGCGGGCGGCGTGGCGGTTACCGGCATTGTTTTGCTGCTGGTTACCCGCGGCGGCTATGTGGCGGAACGCCTTCAGGGCTGGCTGCATCCTTTCTCGGATATGCAGGACTCCACCCGCCAGACCGGCCAGAGCCTGTACACCATCGGTTCCGGCGGACTGTTCGGGGTGGGCATCGGCAACAGTGTGCAGAAGCACATGTGGCTGCCCGAGGCCCAGAACGACTTTATTTTCGCTATCCTGTGCGAAGAGCAGGGGTTTGTGGGCGCGGTAATCTGCATCCTGCTGTTCCTTCTTCTGATCGTGCAGGGAATTGTGATTGCATGGAATGCGCCCGACCGGTTCGGCAGTCTGCTGGTAGTGGGCTGTATTGCCCAGATCAGCTTCCAGTTCCTCTTCAATGTGGCGGTGGTGACCAACACCATCCCTAACACCGGCATCAGCCTGCCCTTCTTCTCCTCCGGCGGTACCAGCCTTTTGATGCTGCTGGGTCAGATGGGTGTGGTGATGAGTGTGTGCCGGGCAGGCAACCGGAAGAAGGCCGACGAAAAAGCCGCGGCCGAACAGGAAAAGCAGGCGCAGCGTGCCCGGGAGGAAGAGGATCCCTATGCACGTTTCCGCCGCTGATCCCTTAATGTTTTGAAGGAGGCGCTTATCATGCGCGTATTGATCGCAGCCGGTGGTACTGCCGGCCACATCAACCCGGCACTCGCCATTGCGGGCGCTATCAAGCAGCATTGCCCGGATGCCGAGATTCATTTTGCCGGCCGAAAGGCGGGCATGGAGTATAAGCTGGTGGGGCAGGCGGGCTATCCGTTCCATCACATCGAGGTAAACGGTATCCAGCGGAGCCTGACCCCGAAAAATATCCTGCGCAACATTGAGGCGGTGTGGCATCTGGCTCTGTCCGGGCCCCGGGCAAAGGCCATGATACGGCAGGTGCAGCCGGATCTGGTGATCGGCTGCGGCGGTTATGTGAGCGGCCCGGTGGTGCGCTGCGCTGCCAAAATGGGCATCAAGACCGCCATCCATGAGCAGAACGCCTTCCCCGGTGTGACCAACAAGCTGCTGGCAAAGGATGTGGATGTAATCTTTGCCGCCGTGCCCGCAGCGGTGGAAAAGCTGGGCGCACCCCAAAAGACCACGGTGGTGGGCAACCCGGTGCGGCCGGAAATCTTCCAGCAGGATCGCACCGCCGCCCGCGCCAAACTGAACGCAGGGGATCGCACGGTGCTCCTGAGCTTCGGCGGTAGCCTGGGTGCCCGACGCATCAACGAGGTGGTGGCCGATCTGGCCGCCTGGGAGCAGAAGCAGCCCCGCAACATCCTGCATCTGCACGCCACCGGCAGCCGGGGCGTGGAGCTGTTCAAAAATCTGGCCAGTGAAAAGGGTTTTTCCTATAATGAAAATCTGGTGGTCAGCGAGTACATCAACAACATGCCCGAGCTGCTGGCCGCGGCGGATCTGGTGATCAGCCGGGCAGGCGCGCTCACACTGGCCGAGCTGGAGGCGGTGGGCCGTGCGGCTATTCTGATCCCCAGCCCCAACGTGGCCGAGAACCATCAGTACTACAACGCGCTGGAGCTGCAGAAGGCCGGAGCCGCGCTGGTGGTGGAGGAAAAGGATCTCACCGGCGAAAAGCTCATTGCCATGGTGGAGGAGCTGCTGGCCCAGCCGGGACGCCTGGCTCAGATGGGCAGCAACGCCCAGCGCCTGGCAGAACCTCACAGTCTGGATAAGATCTGGGGAAAACTGGCCCAGCTGATGGGGTTGGAAAAGGTAAAGAAAAACAACGAAAAGTAATAATTCGGGGAAATAATACAAAGAAAAGGAGGGGAGCCGGTGGCGAAACGGCAGATCAGGCGAAATTCAGGTCGGCAGCCTGCGCAGAACAGCGGCCAGAGCGCCCGGCGCGTTCAGGCTGTGGACGGCGGCAGGCGACAGCAGCAGACCCGCCCGGCCCCCCAGACTGGTTCCCGGCGCAGAGAACCCCGGCCGGTAAACCGGACGGCCCGGCAGCAGGGTTCGGCACCGCAGCCCGATTACCGGCGGCAGAACATCCGGTATCCCCACGGAACGCAGCAGTATCCCCACAGTGAACAGCCTTATCCCGGTCAACATACGACTGCCCGGGTAAGGCCGCCCCGGCGGCTGACGCACAGCGAGCTTCGCCGCCGCCGTCGTCGCCGAAATCTGCTCATGGCATTTCTGGGGCTTCTGGTGGTGGGCATCGGTGTGGTTCTCTCGCTCACGGTGCTGTTCAAGGTGGAGACCTTCCGCATTGAAAATATGGACGAAAGCACCCCGGCAAATACCGGCATTTATACCGAGGACGCAATTCTTGGGGCACTGGGTGTGCCGGTGGGTGAAAATATGTTCCAGTTCTCCGCCGCCCAAAAGGAAAAAAGCATGGTGGTAAGTCTGCCTTATCTGGAACGGGTGGAGATTCGCCGTCGCTTGCCCAGCACGCTGGTGATTCGGGTGGAACCTGCGGTGGAAACCTGGTGTGCCCAGTCAGACAGCGGATGGCTCGCATTGAGCGACGGGCTCAAGATCATGGCCATTGGGGAAACGCAGCCCGAAGGCCTGCCCGCACTGCTGGGGCTGGATATTGAAGCTCCTGTGGCCGGTTACTATCTGAAGCTGGCCACTCCCAACGCCACGGCGACGCCCGCACCGGCGGCTTCCGGTGTTTCCTCCAGCCAGACTTCCAGCACAGCGTCCACATCTTCTTCGTCAACGGGCGAAGAGAACGGACATGATCCCCTGGAGGATGTGAACCGGCTGTTGGAGCTGCTCTGGACCTATGAGCTGAAGGATGACTGCACCAGCATCCAGTTCGGGGAAGCCAATGAGCTGTATTTTATCTATCAGAACCGGGCCAAGGTGCTGCTTGGTACCTTTAATAATCTGGACTATAAGCTCAAATTTGCCGCCTATCTGCTGCACAATGAGGACGGCAAGGGGATTGGCGATACCGAGCAGGGCACGCTGGATGTATCCCATCAGCTGGAGGATGGCAGCCTGCGGCCCACCTGGTCGCCCGGATCCATCACAGCTTCGGATTCCGCTGCGTCCGATTCCGCGCAGACAGAGCCGGCCGGCGAAGGCGATACCGGACAGAACGACGGAACCGCCCAGACGGATGAGGGAACGGACGGACAGACCGATGGAGCAGAGGGCGGCGATCAGGCTGCCCAGACAGATACAGCCGGTGCGGCGGCAACGCCGGAGCCCACTGCGGAACCGGCTGCATGAGCGAATACGGTCATCGGTTTTACAGCGGGGGAGCGCAGGAAGCTGCGCTCCCCCTTTTCTGCGCCCGGAAACGGGTGACCTGAGAGGAGAAAATCTGGCAGGAATGGTTCCGTTTAAGGGGAAAATATCCTGATTCAGGGAGAAAATATGCACTTGGTGACAAACCTGGTATGAATTTATCTAAAGAATGAATCCATGGGCGGGAATCCATTATGCGAGTTTACGAAAAATATCTTTTGCCTTGCAGACCAAAAACGTTTGTGATATACTTTAAAGCGTCGTCGAATGGTTTCAAATAAACTCTTAACCATCCGAATAAAATGACATTTTTAATAGGGCAAAAAAAGTCCATTTTTATCAATTACTGGGGGAAAGACTGTGGAGCAAGAATACGAGACCATAGACCTGCGTGAAATATTTTTCATGCTGAAAAATAATCTGCTGGCCATTGTGGCAAGCACCATCGTGTGCGCTGTTGTGGGCTTTCTGGTTACCAATTTCCTGATCACTCCGCAGTATCAGGCCAGTGCCACCATGATCGTAAACTCGCAGCAGAGCCAGACCAGCACCAACCTGACCAACGATATGCTGACCACCGCCAAGAATCTGGTGGCGACCTACGGTATCATCGTAAAGAGCGACACGGTTCTGGATCAGGTGATCGAAGAGCTGGGCCTGGATATGACCTATGAGCAGCTTGCCGACCGGGTAAGCGTGTCTGCGGTGGACTCCACCCAGGTCATGCAGATCTCGGTGCAGGATGAAAACCCCGCCGAGGCCAAGGCTATTGTGGGTAAAATTGTGGAAATCGCCCCCGATGTGATTCAGGAGGCGGTGGAAGCCGGTTCCGTAAAGGTCATCTCGGATGCCCGTGTGGGGGATGCTCCGGTTTCGCCCAACAAGACCAAGAACACTGCCGTTGCCGGTCTGCTGGGTCTGGTGGCCAGCGCGGGCTTTATTGTCCTGAAGGAAATGCTGAACAATACCTTTAAAACGGATGATGACATCCAGAAGCATCTGGGCTTTACCGTACTGGGCGTCATTCCGCAGGTGGAAGTGGAGGACTGATCAATGGCTTTCAAATTGCCCGCGCTCGGGAAGAAAAAGAGAAAAGATCAGCTCATCAACCGTAAGCTGCAGATCATTTCCAAAAGCGCTCCCTTCCAGTATGTGGAGGCTTACAAGACCCTGCGCACCAACATCAATTTTATGGCGGCCAGCAACAATTATCGCCGTCTGGTGATTACCAGCTCCATCCCGGATGAGGGTAAGAGCAGCGTGGCGATTAACCTGTCCATCTCGCTGGCGGAAAACGGCAAGAAGGTGCTGATCATAGACTGCGACCTGCGTAAGCCGGCCATGCATAAATACCTGCGCATCACCCGCCGGGCCAGCGGCCTGACCAACGTGCTCAGCGGTGAGGCAACGCCCGCCGATGTGATCGTGCATTTCAGCGACCTGAACATCGACGTGATCACTGCCGGTGTGATCCCGCCCAATCCTGCGGAGCTGCTGGGCAGCGCCCGTATGGCCAAAATGCTGGACAGCCTTTCCGAGCAGTATGACTACATCATTATGGATACCCCTCCGGCCTCGGTGGTTACCGATGCGGCGGTGCTGAGCGCACTGGCTGACGGCGTGATCTTCGTGGTAAGCCATGCGAATGCCACCATTGAGTCGGCACAGCTGGCCAAGAAGAACCTGGAGGCGGCCAATGCCAACATCATCGGTGCGGTGCTGAACGGCTTTGATCTGAAGAGCACCCCCCGCGATACGGGTTACTACTACTCCTACGAGTACGGATATTACAAATAAGGAAAGGAAGAGCGGCCCATGACGGATCTTCACAGCCATATCCTGCCGGGGATTGACGACGGCGCACAGACTGTGGAAGATTCTCTGGCTCTGATCCGGCGCCAGCTGGAGCAGGGAGTGGATGAAATTGCACTCACGCCGCACTTCAACGCCGAGCGCACCAGTGTGGAGGAATTCGCCCGGCGCCGTGCCGAATCGTTTGCACTTTTGCAGGACGCGGTGCAGCGGGAAGGGCTTGAGGTCAAGCTGAAGCTGGGAGCGGAGGTGTTCTTCAGCTCCAATCTGCTGGAACTGGATCTGGAGCCGCTGCTTTTGCAGGACACGCCTTATCTTCTGGTGGAATTTTCCCCCATGTTTTATCCCAGCTGGGCAAAGGATACCTTTTATAACCTGGGGCTGCAGGGCATTACACCGCTGCTGGCCCATGTGGAGCGATATCCCTATATGCTTAGCGATCCCACCCGCCTGTTCGATCTGGTCAGTGCGGGTGCCGTGACCCAGGTGAATGCCAGCAGCATCATGCGCGCCGGCAGCCGCCAGGCGATGATTCAAAAGTTTTTGCGGTGGCAGCTCGTTCACGTACTCTCCACCGATACTCATTCCGTGGACAAGCGCCCGCCTCTCATCGGTCCGGCCATGCAGAAGGTCGAAGGCTGGCAGGGCACCGATACGGTCCGTTATCTTACCCAGAACGCCTCGGATGTGTTTGCCGGGCTGGAGCCCCAGCTGCGGGATGCCGCCAAGCCGAAGAAATTCTTGGGCCGGTGGGTCTGAATTTTATCTGGTATAGCGCGGGGAAACCCGCGTTATATATAAATCTTTGGGGAAGGAGGACGATACCAATGAAGAAGGCTATTTCTACCGTTGCTGCTCTGGCTCTGGCTGCCGTTATGGCTACCTCTGCTTTTGCTGCTAGCTCCGAAGAGCTGAAGGGCTATGCTGCTGAGTACTACAACACTTACAACGGCAAGTCCTATGGCGTAAGCCTGGACGCTGTTTACAGCGCTATCGATGCTCTGCCCGATGCTAATGCTGTTGACGTGGCTGCTGTTAAGGCTGCTGCTGACACCGCTAAGGCTGAGCTGGACAAGGCTGACAGCCAGGCTGCTGTGAAGGCTGCCGTTGAGAAGGCTTTCAGCGCCGGTGAGGCCGCTGTTGGCGAGGAGAATGCGAAGGTGATCAGCCTGGGCGACGTGAACGTAAGCCTGGCTCTGGACGGTTCTTTCACCGTTTCTGCCAGCGTTAACGTGAACGGCATCACTGTGACCGCCAGCAAGACCACTGCTGCGGATCCCAGCAAGGCTCCCACCTACACCGACAGCTCCAAGAAGGACACCACCACTGCTACCAGTGGCGCCGCTGCTTCTACCGCTGGCGTGATCAAGGCTACCGGCCTGAACACCACCGGCGCCGCTGTTGTGGCTTTGGCTGTTGCTTCCGTGCTGGGCGTTGCTGCTGTGAAGGCTCGCAAGCTGGGTGAGTAATCACTCGAATCAAGGCAAATGATGTGTTTGCCACATAATTTGCCCGCGAACAAGGAAAGGAACCCGTTGTGCTAACTTTCCTTGTTTTTTGTGTTTTATAAAGGTTTTTTGCCTTTTGATATGCATTTGCCACTGCTGGCTTGCCGCTTAGAACGGGAAGTGCAGGGCAAGCATCTCTTGAAAGGGGGCTATCCGGATGCCCGTATATCATCGGCCGGACGATTCCCGGCCTGTCCGCCCGGTTCCTTCCCGGCCCAAGGCGCCGCTCTGGCGCAAAATGCTCAGCTTCGTGGGTGTGCCGGTGCTGTTTGCTACGCTCACTGCCGGGGTGCTGTATCTGGCCGCCGTTCCCACGGTGGGGCCCTATGTGGGGCTTGCCCGTTACATGTTCAGCAAGGGGGAGGAAAGTCAGCCCTCCAACTTGTATGAGGATCTGGCGAACAGCATTGAAAATGCCACCACGGTACCGTACAGCGAGCTGGTGTATCCCACGAAGGGCGACCAGTATGGTCAGATTACCATTGAGGGGACCAGCGTGGATGCGCCGCTGTATTACGGCGATTCCACCCGCGAGCTGAACCGGGGCGTGGCAACCTATGCGGATTCTACGGGCGCAGGTATCCCCGGCGAGAGCAAGACCGTGCTGCTGGCGGGCCATAACAACACCTTTTTCAATGGCCTGCAGGATGTGGAAGAGGGCAGCCTGATCCACATCGATACCCATTACGGCAGCTATGTGTACCGGGTAACCGAGATGAAGGTGGCCGATTATCAGGATGCCACCACCTACGATTTCACTCGCACGGACGAAAACCTGATTCTGTATACCTGCCACCCCTTTGACGCACTCGGCTTCACGCCCCAGCGTTACTTTGTGTACGCGGAGTATGTGTCCGGTCCGATGATCGACAAGAGCAAATAACAGGGAGGCGGCAAAGGATGAAACAGAAAAAAATCCGCAGAAATGCCGCCGGCCCGGTGATTACCGGAGCGGTGGCATGGGTGCTCAGCTTTTTGCTGGTGCTGCTCACGGTGCTGGGCGTTGTGGCGTGTACCGTGTGCAATTCCCGCTATCTGCGCAGCCAGGTGCTAGAGAGCGGTTTCTGCCAGGCCACGCTGGAGCAGCTGAACGAAAACTACATCAGCTACGGCAATGCGGGCGGCATTCCACAGGAAGTAATGAACAGCATTGTGACCGAGGATCAGATCCAGCAGGACATGTTCCGGGCGGTGGAAGTCCTGTATCAGGGAGACCGGCGCCTGATCGCCCATCCGGAGGTGGCCGAAGCGGCAGTGGAAGCCATCGAAAACAATCTGGAAGAGCGGGGCATTCAGCTGACGGACGAGATCCGCGAGGCGGTGCAGGAGATGGCCAGCGGCTGTCAGGTGGACTACGACAACTATGTGCAGCTGATCGTGGCGCCCTACATTGCTCCTTATATGGCGCGCATCACCCAGATGGTATGGAGCGGGTTTGCAGTGCTGGCGGTGGTCTGCGTGATCGCACTGGTGCTGCTGATGCGGTTGCAGCCCTCCGGCGCGGCCCGGCTGCGCTGGTGCATTAATGCCTTTTCCGCAGCGGCGCTGTTCAGTTTGGTGGTTCCGCTGCTGTTTAACGGGCTGATTCGGATGGATCGGCTGAATCTGAAGCCGGAGACTTTGAAGATGCTGGTAGCGTCCTACACACACGGCGCGGTTGAAGTATTTTTCTACTTCGCACTGATCTATGCGGTGGTGGTAATTGCGCTGGCCATCGCCTGGCGTGCGGGGCTCAAGCAGTATCGCATGGTCTACCGCCGGGAGAAGGAAAAGCGGGAAGAAGTGTAAGATATCCCGCACAAAACGACACGAGGGGGGTAAACCATGCCGCATGAGATGAAATATTTTACTCCGGAAGAGGAGAAAAAAATGCAGCAGAGTGCTGCGCAGGCTGCAGCTCCGGCGCAGAAGGTGCGCTGGTCAGCGGAAGGCGGTTCGGAGCCGGAAGAAAACGGTTCCGGCGCCCGGAAAATCTGGATTGCAGTGCTGGTGGTTCTGATTGCGGCGGTGTTGATTGCTGCTGCCCTGTTGTGGGGCGGCAGCTTCGGAAAGAGGGAGCAGCCGGAAAGCCAGCCGGTATCTTCGCAGGTGGCCAGCGCTTCGGCCGAGCCGACTGCAGAGCCTTCTCCCACGCCGGTGCCCGGCCCTGCGGTGACGGCTGAGGACTGGTTCGCGGTGCTGAACGGCCCGGGCAATCCGCTGCCCGAAGGGTTTGATCCCCAGACGGATGCCATTGACGGTGCGGGCTATTATCTGGACAGCCGCGCTGTGGAGGATTTCTTTACCATGCAGCAGGCGGCTCAGGAAGCGGGGCTGCAGCTGAAGATTATTTCCGGTTTCCGCAGCACGACCCGCCAGCAGCAGCTGTATGAACAGGAAGTACAGGCACTGCTGAATCAGGGGCTGGATCAGGCTGCCGCGGAGCAGCAGGCTCAGCAGGTGGAGCAGAAGGCTTACGAGTCGGATCACAACACCGGCCTTGCCGTGGATCTGGTGCCCCAGTACAGCCAGACCAAGAATGCCGAGACCATTGTGCAGACCCCGGAATATCAGTGGCTCAGCGAACATGCGGCGGAATACGGCTTTGTGCTGCGCTATCCGGAGGATAAGCAGGAGATCACCGGCGTGGAGTTCAAGCCCTGGCACTGGCGTTATGTGGGCAAGGAGCTGGCCTCCTTCCTGACCGAGCAGAATCTTACGCTGGAAGAGTACTGGCAGCAATATTTAAGCTAAACAGTACGAACTGTAAAGTGTTCTAAAACGGGAAGAACCATTCAAGCCGGGTTCTTCCTATTTTTTTGCAGGCAAAGAGCAAAAAAGCTTGCATTTTGAAAGCATGCGTGCTATACTATTTTGGCAATCGTTCCGACGGCCGCTCCATACGCACAGGATGGTGTATGCTGGTGGCCTCCTATTGAAGGTTGTGATGGGCGCATGTATCAAGCATGGCCCCCTTAGTCATTAACCAGAAAGAGGTGAAAAGAATGAAACAGGGCATCCATCCCAATTATGTGGACTGCACCATCACCTGCGCTTGCGGCGAGGTCATCCACACCCGTTCCACCAAGCCTGAGATCCACGTTGAAGTTTGCTCCAAGTGCCATCCTTTCTACACTGGCAAGCAGAAACTGGTTGACACCGGCGGACGTGTTGATCGCTTCAACCGTCGTTTCGGTCTCAAGAAGTAAGATCCAAAAGCCAAAAAGGCGGTTTGTTTCAAACCGCCTTTTTTGTTGTCTGTAAATGAGAAAAGAAGGAGCGCCGCCCATGCAGGACTATCGCACCATTCAGGGAACTGCCACAGCCGAGATTGAGGAAAAGCGCAGCCGGTTCATCGCCAATGTGTCCTTTGCCGACACCGAGGAAAAGGCGGTGGAATTTCTGAACAGCATCCGCGCCCAGCACCGCACCGCCCGGCACAACGTGTATGCCTATGTGCTGCGGGAGGGTGGCAGGATGCGCTATTCCGACGATGGCGAGCCTGCCAAGACCGCGGGCCTGCCGGTGCTGGAGAGCATCCAGCATGCCGGCCTTACCGATTGCATCGTGGTGGTGACCCGTTACTTTGGCGGCATTCTTCTGGGCACTGGCGGTCTGGTTCGGGCTTACACCGAAAGCGCGGCCAGCGGCCTGCGGGCTGCGAAGATTGTGACTGTGCGCTCCTGCGTGAAGCTCACCGTGGAGGTGGACTACTCGCTGTACGAGCGGGCGATGCTGCTGCTTCAGGGGGCGGGCGCGCAGGTGGATGAGCCGGTCTTTGCCGATAAGGTCACCCTTACCGCCACCCTGCCTGCCGGGCAGGAAGCCGGCCTGCCCACCGCTTTTCAGGAGCTGAGCCGCGGCGCGGTGATCCCCCGTATCTCCCAGCCCTTCTACACCCCGTTCTGATGCACCTCGGGCGACGTTTGGTGTAAAATAATTGGGGCTTTTGCAAAAAATTCACAGAATGAAAAAAGGGTTTTGGGCCTTTGTGTCGTATATATTATTACAAGACGTATCGGCCAGAGGGCGCGAAGCACAGGGGAGGGACATGCCATGGACGAAATTCGGAAGCACACAGAGCAGATTGAACGCCAGATTCTGGCGCCGGGCGCTGCACTCAGCGAGTGCAGCCGGGGCCGTGTGCGGCTGGAAGAGCCCTGCCCCCTGCGCACCTGTTATCAGCAGGATCGGGATCGGGTGGTTCACTGCAAGTCCTTCCGACGGCTCAAGCAAAAGACTCAGGTATTCCTCTCCCCGGAGGGGGATCATTACCGCACCCGGCTGACCCACACGCTGGAGGTGGATCAGATTGCCCGCACCATTGCCCGGGCGCTGCGCCTGAACGAGGATCTGACCGAAGCCATTGCCCTGGGGCATGATCTGGGGCATACCCCCTTTGGCCATGCAGGGGAGCGGGCGCTGAACCAGCTGAGCCCCCATGGTTTCCGCCATTATCAGCAGAGCCTGCGGGTGGTGGATCGGCTGGAGCGCCGCTTCACCGGCCTGAATCTCACCTGGGAGGTGCGCAACGGCCTGGTGTGCCACACCAAGGGCACCTGGCCCGCCACGCTGGAGGGGTGTGCGGTGCGTTATTCTGACCGCATTGCCTATATGAACCATGACATTGAGGACGCCATCACCGCCGGTGTGCTGCGCCCGGAGCAGCTGCCCCGGGACGTGGTGGAGGTGCTGGGCGACACCAAGAGCCGGCGTATCACCACCCTGATTGCCGATCTGGTGGCTCACAGCAGCCAGTCCCAGCTGGCCTTCAGCCCAGAGGTGGGCGAGGCCTACGAGGCGCTTCACTCCTTCATGTACTCCACCGTTTATGTGGATAAGACCGCCAAGAAGGAGGAGGAAAAGGTGGAGCGGGTGATCGGCGGGCTGTACGAGCGGCTGAGCACCCACATCGACTTGCTTCCGGAAGGCTTTCTGCAGATTGCCTATCAGGAAGGGGTGGATCGGGCGGTCACCGATTATATCAGCGGTATGAGCGACGAGTTTGCCATCCGCACCTTTGAAGACTTTTTCGTGCCCCGCAAGTGGCACGTTCTGTAAGGGTTGCTTTGCCGCCCGATATTCCTGACCCGGAAAGGAGGGGCTGCCTGTGATTCCCCATGAATATGTGGAGGAAGTGGTGCGCCGCAATGACATTACCGACGTGGTGGCCAGCTATGTACAGCTGCGTCACCGGGGCCGCACCCACACCGGGCTGTGCCCCTTCCACAGCGAAAAGACACCCTCCTTTGTGGTCTACCCGGAGACCCAGAGCTTCTACTGCTTCGGCTGCGGAGCGGGCGGCGACGTGATCACCTTCATCAAAAAGATCAACAATCTGGACTATGTGGAGGCGGTCAAGTATCTGGCGGGCCGGGCCGGCATGCCCATGCCCGAGGAGGACGACAAGGTGGGCCGGCTGCGCAGCCGGGTGCTCTCGGTGAACAAGGAGACCGCCCGCTTTTTCTACGAGCAGCTGAATGCCCCCACCGAGGAGGCTGCTGCTGCCCGGGCCTACTGGCGGGGGCGCGGTCTGTCCGATTCCACCATCCGGCGGTTCGGCCTGGGCTATGCACCCAACGACTTCCGGGCGCTGCGCATGCACCTGCGGGCCAAGGGCTTCACCGAAGAGGAGATGCTGGCCGCCGGGGTGGAAAAGCGCAGCGAAAAGGGCAACGTGTACGACGCTTTCCGGGGGCGGGTGATGACTCCCATCTTCGATCTGCGGGGCAACGTGATTGCCTTCGGCGGGCGGGTGCTGGGCAACGAGAAGCCCAAGTATATCAACAGCCCGGAAACGCTGGTCTACAAAAAGAGCAAGGCCATGTTCGCACTGAGCATTGCCAAAAAGAGCACCAGCCGCCGCTACATTCTGTGCGAAGGCTATATGGACGTGATCAGCCTGCATCAGGCCGGGTTCGATACGGCGGTGGCCGCCTGCGGCACCGCCCTCACTGCCGAGCAGGTGCGGTTGCTGGCCGAGTACGCCGACGAGGTGGTGCTCTGCTACGACTCGGACGAGGCGGGCCAGAAAGCTACCGCCCGCAGTCTGGGCCTGTTCAGCGAAAGTCCGGTAAAGGTATCGGTGCTGAACATCCCCAACGCCAAGGATCCGGACGAATTCATCAAAAAGTTCGGGCGGGACGCCTTCGACCGGCTGCTCAACGGCACCAGCAATGCCATTGAGTATAAGATCCAGAAGGTGAAGAGCAAATACGACATCACCCGGGCGGCGGATCGGGTGGAATACATCAAGGAGGTCATCCGCATTCTGGCGGACGGCGTTTCGCCCACCGAGCGGGACATCTACGCCGGACGGCTGGCGGAGGAAACCGACGTGGCCAAGGCGGCAATTCTGAACCAGCTGGACGCCGCGGTGAAGGCGGGCCGACGCCGAAAGCAGCGCCAGTTTGAGCGGGATCTGCTGAATCAGGGGCTGGGGTCGGATATCAAGCTGCCCTACAACACCATGAACAGCGAGAAGGCTCTGGGCGTGGCCAGTGCCGAGCAGCAGCTGGTGGCGGCCATGGTCAAAAACCCGGATTTCATCTCCACGGTGGAAAAACGCCTTGCCCCCGAGCAGTTCCTCATGGAGGACATGGAGGAGGCCTACCGGGCCATCCTGCGCTGCAGGGCCCAGGGCATCCGGCCGGATCTGACCGCTCTGGCCACCCAGCTGCCGGAGGATACCGTGAACCGGATCTCCCATCTGCTGGCCCGCAACTACGATGTGGGCATCGGCCCGCGGGATGTGGAGATGTATCTGAACCGCATCCAGCAGAGCGCCCCCAAAAGCACCGAAGCCGCCCGCATGAGCGGCCAGGAGCTGGAAGATTACCTTGCCGGGCTGCGACGCCAGAAGGCGTAAACCCCGGCAGAATTACATATTACACAGGTCAAAAAGTTCAAATGTATCCAAACCAGGAGGAAGTAAAAGATATGGCAGAAAAGAAAATTACCATCCGCGAACTGATCGAAACCGGCAAGCGCAACGGCAAGCTGACCACCAAGGAGATCAACGACGCCATTGAGGAAACCGGCTTCGACGTGGAGCAGATCGACAAGCTGTATGAGACGCTGGAAGGCCACAATGTAGAGATCGTGGATGAACCGGACGCCGATTCCGAAAACTTTACCCTCACCGAGAACAGCGTGGATATGTTCGAGAACGCCCTGTCTGCCGAGGGCGTTGCCATCGACGATCCGGTCAAGGTCTACCTGAAGGAGATTGGCCGGGTGCCCCTGCTCAGCGGCGACGAGGAAATTCGCCTGGCGCTGGACATTCTGGACGGCAACAAGGCCATTGAGGAAAAGAAGGAAAAGTTCGCCAAGATCTGCGAGATCGAGGACGACAAGGAGCTCTCCAGCGATGAGAAGCGCATCTGGCTGACCCAGACCAAGGATGCGCTGCCCACCGAACAGCGCATCGAGCTGCGCAATCTGGAAACTGCCATCCGCAAGGGCGAGCGGGCCAAGCAGCGCCTGAGCGAGGCCAACCTGCGTCTGGTGGTGTCCATCGCCAAGCGGTATGTGGGCCGTGGCATGCAGTTCCTGGATCTGATCCAGGAGGGCAACCTGGGTCTGATCAAGGCAGTGGAGAAGTTCGACCACACCAAGGGCTTCAAGTTCTCCACCTACGCCACCTGGTGGATCCGGCAGGCCATCACCCGCGCCATCGCGGATCAGGCCCGTACCATCCGTATCCCGGTGCACATGGTGGAAACCATCAACAAGGTGAAGAAGGTGTCCAGCCAGCTGCTGCACCAGAATGGCCACGAGCCCACCGCGGACGAGATCAGCGAGGCGCTGGACATGCCCGTGGAAAAGGTGCGCGAGATCATGCGTGTGGCCCAGGAGCCGGTAAGTCTGGAGACTCCCATCGGTGAGGAGGAGGACAGCCATCTGGGTGACTTCATCCCCGATGAGGATGCCCCCGTGCCCGCCGAGGCTGCCAGCCATACCCTGCTGAAGGAGCAGCTTTCCGCCGTGCTGGGCAGCCTGACCCCCCGTGAGGAAAAGGTACTGCGCCTGCGCTTTGGTCTGGAGGACGGCCGTCCCCGCACCTTGGAAGAGGTGGGCCACGAGTTTGAGGTTACCCGTGAGCGTATCCGTCAGATTGAGGCCAAGGCTCTGCGCAAGCTGCGCCACCCCAGCCGCTCCAAGAAGCTGCGGGATTTCCTGGATTGATCATCAAACAGGCACAAGCAGGCATCACAAAGAAAAGGAGAACCGTATATGCTGGCGAACTGGAATGTGAACGAGGAGCAGATCCGCAAACAGCAGGAAGAGCTGAAGGCGAAGATGAATTTTACCTATGTGGGCCATGGCCCCAAGGCCACCGGCTTTTTTGCCAAGGAGTTTAAACGCAAGCCCGGCCTGTATGTCCGCTGCACCACCTGCGGCTACTACATGCCGCTGGATGCCCGGGGCGAGGAGACCTGCATCTGCGGCAACCTGAAGCGCACCGAGCGGGAATTCCGCCATGAGCTGCCCGCCACCGAGATTGAGGTGTTCAAGGGGCAGCGCAAATAAGCAGAACATAACAAAATGCCGCCTGGGTTTAGCCGGGGTGACATAAGAAAACAGCGCCGGAAAAGGGCCCCTTTTGCGGGATTGCAGCGTCAAAGCCCTTTGACAACCACCAAGGGTGCCTGTGAGGCTTTTCCTTGCACTCCCATCAAAATCGGACCTTTTCCGGTGCAAAGCAGTCCGGGTCCGCGAAGCGGCCAAGACCCCAGTGGGGTCTTGGACCGGCTGGGCGGTCTGCGAAGCAGGGCGGGCGCATCATTGACGCGCCCGCAGCCCGTGCCCCAGGATTTTGGATGCAGAAAGTACGAAAAGGGGCGGAGCAAGCCTTGGTGGCTTGCCCGCCCCTTTGAATATTTTGTGCGTCAAAATCCTACGGCAGAACCGTTGTTTTCTTATGTCACACCGGCTTTTCAGACGGCATTTTTTGCGTTGTTTAAAAATAAGTGACCAGATCCAGCGCGGTTTCCAGCAGGTTGCGGCGCACGGTGTGCTGCCGATCCCAGCCGCGGCTGTCCCAGGTGTCGGCGCTCAGATCGTCGCCCGCGTAGAGCAGCTGGGCCAGCGGCAGACCGTGGAACTGGGCCGCGGCGAAAAAGCCTGCGCATTCCATCTCCACTGTCAGGCAGCCCTCGGCGGCCCGGCGGACAATTTTGCCCTCGGTTTCCCGGTACAGGGCGTCGGTGGTCCAGGTCTTGCCCTCCAGCACCGGAACCCCCAGCGCCGCCAGTCCCCGGCGGGCGGCGGCAAGGCCCTCGGCGGGGCAGGCGGCTTCCCGGCCGGGCTCCAGATAGTGGTAGGAGGCGCCCTCGTCCCGCACGGCGCTTACCGGCAGAATGATCCGCCCCAGTTCAAGGCCGGGGGTCAGGCAGCCGGCGCCGCCGCAGACCACGAATTTCTCTGCACCCAGTGCATGCAGCTCTTCCAGTGTACAGACCGCACCCGGCGAGGTGGCAAAGGGAAGAGTGACGCATACCGGCTCACCACGCCGCTCCAGCCGGTAGATGGGCAGATCCACAATTTCGGAATGAAGATGGGCGATGGGGGAAAGGTTCTGTTCCCGCACCAGCTCCTCCAGTGCTTCCCGGAAGAAGGTGATCGCGCATTTTTCCGGCAGCAGGGGAGCGTCGGGCTGCTCCGGGCAGAGCTTGGCCCGGCGGTCTGAGTCAAATTCCAGAATGGGAAAAGGGGAATGGTTCATTTGTGCAGCCTCCGTTTCGATTTCCTGTATTATTTCTATATTATAGAGAGCAGAAACGGTGCTGTCCATCCAAAAAAGACTTGCGGCGAGGGCGAAAATGTGGTACCATAGTCGACGCTGCCCAAAAACGGACGGCGCGCAGAACGTTTGGTTTTATTGGAAACGACACCGGAGCAGCCCTGCTTTCGCGGCCTGCACGGCTAACGAACAACACAGCGTTGCGGACACACAAACATCCGAAAAAACAATGTGGAGGAGTATTCGTTATGCCGAAAACCAAACTGGAAAATGTTGTTTTTACCCTGATGATGGCCTTTGTGATGGTCTATGCCATGATCTGCTACAACATCGCCCTGAATGTGGGCGGCATGAGCAATCAGGTCTTTGTCATGGCCTTTGGCGAGATGGTCATTATGTGGCCGGTGGCCTTTATTCTGGAGTTCTTTGTGGTGGAGCGCCTGTCCCGGAAGCTGGCCTTCCGTCTGGTCACCCCCGGTGTGGATAAGCCGGTCTTTGTGATTCTGGCCATCTCCTGCATGATCGTCTGCCTGATGTGCCCCATGATGAGTCTGGTGGCCACCATCCTGTTCAAGAATCCCGGCAGCCAGATTGTGGCCGTCTGGCTGCAGACCGCGGCGATGAACTTCCCCATGGCCCTGTGCTGGCAGGTGTTCTTTGCCGGCCCGCTGGTGCGCCTGGTGTTCCGGGTGCTGTTCCGCCGGGACGAAAAGGCTACGGTCAACGCATGAGACAATGAATTCAGGCGGGCGGTTCCCTTGCAGGGAGCCGCCCGCTTTCTGTATACGGGGCGGGTTTGACAATTCCACTCAAACCTGATATATTTAACTATATCATTAAAGTATAGTTATTGCGGGGCGCGGCCCTGCACGGCGGGCCCGGTTTTGCCGCCCGCGGGAAAGGAGAAGGCGTTTATGCACATCACGCAGGAATCGGATTACGCCATCCGTATCATTTACTGCCTGGCCAAAAACCAAAAGAGGATGGACGCCCGCTCCATCAGCCAGGAGATGAGCGTTTCGCTGCGCTTTTCGCTGAAGATTCTGGGCAAGCTGGTGGCCAGTGGTCTGGTGGCCAGCTTCAAGGGCAATCGGGGAGGCTACGAGCTGGCCCGGCCTGCGGCGGAAATCACCATGCTGGATGTGATCCGTGCGGTGGAGGGGCCCTATCAGCTTTCCCGCTGCCTGGAGGAGTGCGGCGAGTGCAACCGGGGTGCCTCCGGCATCTGTGCCTTTCGGCAGGTGTTCCGGCGCATCAGTGAGCAGGTGAACCGGGAGCTGGGGGCGGTGGATTTCGCCCAGATCGTGGCAAGCGAGAACCAATGCCGCTGAGAATCATCAAAAAGATAACACCGGCCCTGGCGTATCATGCCCGGGCCGGTGTTTTTTAAAAAAGCGAAAAAATGGCTTGACACCGGGCTTTTTGGCCATTATACTGTTATGGTATACCATAATTGGATCAACACGCCCTAAAAAAGGCAGCATGTACAAAAAACTCGCAAAAGTTTGTGAAAAGTACACAAAACTCTGCGGGCCCGTATCACTGCCCCGGCGGGGCGTGCTCAATCATGTAAGTAGAAACAGGATAGGAGTGGAAGCTTTTTATGATGAAGGTCAAGCCCACAACCCTTGGCAAAACCGAACGCATGAGCTTTTCCCGCATCGATGAGGTTATCACCATGCCCAACCTCATCGAGGTGCAGAAGAACTCGTACCGCTGGTTTTTGGACGAGGGTCTGAAAGAGGTTTTCCGCGACATTGCCACCATTGAGGACTTCACCGGCAATCTGGCTCTGGAATTCGTGGATTATCATCTGGGAGAGCCCAAATACACCATCAAAGAGTGCAAGGAACGCGACACTACCTACGCGGCGCCCCTGCGCGTTACCGCCCGGCTGCTGAACAAGGAGACCGGCGAGGTAAAGGAGCAGGAGATCTTCATGGGCGATTTCCCGCTCATGACCGACGCGGGTACCTTCATCAACAACGGTGCGGAGCGTGTCATCGTCAGCCAGCTGGTTCGCAGCCCCGGCGTTTACTTCGGCGCCAGCTACGACAAGACCGGCAAGAAGCTGTACACCGCCACCATGAACCCCAACCGCGGCGCCTGGCTGGAGTATGAGACCGACTCCAACGATGTGTTCTATGTGCGCATCGATAAGAACCGCAAGCTGCCCGTTACCGTGCTGCTGCGTGCTCTGGGCATGGGCAGCGACGCCCAGATCCGGGAGTTCTTCGGTGAGGACGAGCGCATCCTGGCCACTCTGGACAAGGATACCACCCACAATGAGGAAGAGGGTCTGCTGGAGACCTACCGCAAGCTGCGTCCCGGCGAGCCCCCGACGGTGGAGAGCGCCCAGACCCACCTGAACAACCTGTTCTTCGACCCCCGCCGGTACGACATGTCCCGGTTCGGCCGGTACAAGATGAACAAGAAGCTGGCTCTGGCCCGCCGTATCACCGGCTTTGTGGCCGCCCGCGACATCATTGCTCCCCTCACCGGCGAGCTGCTGATTGCTGCCGGCGAGAAGATCGGCCGTGAGGCCGCCGAGGCCGCCGAGGCCGCCGGTGTATCCGTGGCCTTCATCATGGCCGACGACCGGGAGCGTAAGGTGATCACCAACGGCACCGTGGATGCCCAGAACTTCTTCAACTTCGACGTTCTGGAGTGCGGCATCAACGAGCGCGTGACCTTCGCTGAGGTGAAGGCCATTCTGGATGCCACCAGCGACGAGGCCGAGCAGAAGGAGCTGCTGGTCAAGAACCACGACCGCCTCATCAGCAAGACCGTCACCCTGGACGACATCTTCTCCTCCATCAACTACCTGAACGGTCTGGATCACGGCATCGGCGTTACCGACGACATCGACCACCTGGGCAACCGTCGTATCCGCAGCGTGGGCGAGCTGCTGCAGAACCAGTTCCGCATCGGATTCTCCCGTATGGAGCGCGTGATCCGCGAGCGCATGACCCTGCAGGCGCAGGACATGAACGAGGCCACCCCCCAGAGCCTGATCAACATCCGGCCTGTGGTTGCCGCCATCAAGGAATTCTTCGGTTCCAGCCCGCTGTCTCAGTTCATGGACCAGAACAACCCCCTGGCCGAGCTGACCCACAAGCGTCGTCTGTCCGCTCTGGGCCCCGGCGGTCTGAGCCGTGACCGCGCCGGTTTCGAGGTGCGTGACGTACACTACAGCCATTACGGCCGCATGTGCCCCATTGAGACCCCCGAAGGTCCCAACATCGGTCTGATCTCCTATCTGGCCAGCTTCGCCCGCATCAACGAGTACGGCTTTATCGAGGCTCCCTACCGCAAGGTGGACAAGGAGCGCGGCGTGGTCACCGACGAGGTGGTCTACATGACCGCCGATGTGGAGGACGAGTACGTTGTAGCGCAGGCCAACGAGCCTCTGGACGAGGAAGGCCACTTCACCAAGGCCCGCGTCAATGCCCGCCGCCGTGACGAGATTCTGGAAATCGAGCGCGAGCGCGTGGACTACATGGACGTAAGCCCCAAGATGGTTGTGTCCGTGGCTACCGCCATGATCCCCTTCCTGGAAAACGACGACGCCAACCGTGCTCTGATGGGTGCGAACATGCAGCGTCAGGCCGTGCCTCTGCTGGTTACCCAGCAGCCCATCGTGGCCACCGGCATGGAGTACAAGGCTGCCTGTGACTCCGGCGTCTGTGTTCTGGCCAAGAACGACGGTGTTGTGGAGCATGTGGATGCGGACAAGATCGTGATCCGCACCAGCAAGACCACCACTGACGAGTACGAGCTCATCAAGTTCATGCGCTCCAACCAGGGCACCTGCGTGAACCAGCGCCCCATCGTGGAGAAGGGCGAAGAGGTGAAGGCCGGTCAGGTCATCGCCGACGGCCCCGCCACCAAGAACGGCGAGATCAGCCTGGGTAAGAACGCCCTGATCGGCTTCATGACCTGGGAGGGCTACAACTACGAGGACGCCGTTCTGATCAACGAGAAGATCGTCCGTGAGGACGTTTACACCTCCATCCACATCGAGGAGTACGAGACCGAGGCCCGCGAGACCAAGCTGGGACCCGAGGAGATCACCCGCGACATCCCCAACGTGGGCGAGGATGCCCTGAAGGATCTGGACGAGCGCGGCATCATCCGCATCGGCGCCGAGGTCAAGGCCGGCGACATCCTGGTTGGTAAGGTCACCCCGAAGGGCGAGACCGAGCTGACCGCCGAGGAGCGCCTGCTGCGCGCCATCTTCGGTGAGAAGGCCCGCGAGGTGCGCGACACCTCCCTGCGCGTTCCCCATGGCCAGTACGGCATCATTGTGGACGTGAAGGTATTCACTCCCGACAACTGCGACGAGCTGCAGCCCGGTGTACGCCAGGTTGTGCGCTGCTACATCGCCCAGAAGCGTAAGATCAGCGTGGGCGACAAGATGGCCGGTCGTCACGGTAACAAGGGTGTTGTGTCCCGCATTCTGCCCCAGGAGGATATGCCCTTCCTGGCCGACGGCACCCCGCTGGACATCGTTTTGAACCCCCTGGGCGTTCCCTCCCGTATGAACATCGGTCAGGTGCTGGAGGTCCATCTGGGCTACGCCGCCAAGGCGCTGGGCTGGAAGATCATGACCCCCGTATTCGACGGCGCCCACGAGCAGGACATCCGCGAGTGCTACCACCTGGCCCATGAGACCAACCACGGCGAGAACGCTCCCGAATATCCCACCAAGCTGGACAAGATCATGCGCCCGGAGATCGGCCATGTGATCGACTTCTCCAAGATTGAGCTGGACGAGGACGGCAAGAGCACCGTTTACGACGGCCGCACCGGTGAGAAGTTCGACAACCGCGTCACCGTTGGTTACATGTACTACCTGAAGCTGCATCACCTGGTAGACGATAAGATCCACGCCCGTTCCACCGGCCCCTACAGCCTGGTTACCCAGCAGCCTCTGGGTGGTAAGGCCCAGTTCGGCGGCCAGCGCTTCGGCGAAATGGAGGTTTGGGCCCTGGAGGCTTACGGTGCAGCCTACACCCTGCAGGAGATCCTGACCGTGAAGTCCGACGACGTGGTCGGCCGTGTAAAGACCTACGAGGCCATCGTGAAGGGCCAGCCCGTTCCCAAGCCTGGCATCCCCGAGAGCTTCCGCGTTCTGATCAAGGAACTGCAGAGCCTGGGTCTGGATGTGCGCGTGCAGGATTCCAACGGCGACGAGGTGGATCTGAAGCAGAACTTCGACGACGAGGAGACTGGCTTCGACACCCGCGACCTGCCCATGGGCGAGGACGTTCTGGTGGAGAACGAACTGAGCAACGATTACAGCATTGAGGACGCTGATCCCGATGCAGACGCCGGTTTCGATGAGCCGGAGGAGATTTTTGAGCCGGACGACAGCCTGTTTGCCGACGACGGCCTGGGCATGGATGACGAATTCTGATCAAGCCGAGAGTGGTGTGCGGCGCGTTGAAACAGCGCGCCGCGCCCCCAAGCCCTCATTCATCGAAACATTAGAAAAGGAAGGGTTCGTTTAATGGAATATAACGATTTCGATTCGATCAAGATCGGCCTTGCTTCTCCCGAACAGATCCGTGCCTGGAGCTACGGCGAGGTCAAAAAGCCGGAAACGATCAACTACCGCACCCTGAAGCCCGAGCGGGACGGCCTGTTCTGCGAGCGCATTTTCGGACCCACCAAGGACTGGGAATGCCACTGCGGTAAGTATAAGCGCATCCGCTACAAGGGCAAGATCTGCGACCGCTGCGGCGTTGAGGTCACCAAGTCCAAGGTGCGCCGTGAGCGCATGGGCCACATCGAGCTGGCCGCGCCCGTTTCCCATATCTGGTACTTCAAGGGTATCCCCAGCCGCATCGGCCTGATGCTGGACATCAGCCCCCGTCAGCTGGAGAAGGTGCTGTACTTCGCCAGCTACATCGTAACCGATCCCGGCTACACCCCGCTGGAGAAGAAGCAGCTGCTCAGCGAAAAGGAATACCACGAGATGCGCGAGCGCTACGAGGATGAGTTCCAGGCTGCCATGGGCGCCGAGGCCATCAAGGAGCTGCTGGCGGAGATCGATCTGGAAGAGCTGCGCACCCAGCTGCGCAACGAGCTGGAGGACGCCGGCGGCCAGAAGCGCGTTCGCATTCTGAAGCGCCTGGAGGTTGTGGAGGCATTCCGCCTGTCTGGCAACCGCCCCGAGTGGATGATCATGGATGTTGTTCCCGTGATTCCGCCGGATATCCGTCCCATGGTTCAGCTGGACGGCGGCCGTTTCGCCACCAGCGACCTGAACGACCTGTATCGCCGGGTCATCAACCGTAACAACCGTCTGAAGCGCCTGCTGGAGCTGGGCGCTCCCGATATCATCGTGCGCAACGAGAAGCGCATGCTGCAGGAGGCTGTGGACGCCCTGATCGACAACGGCCGCCGCGGCCGCCCCGTCACCGGCCCCAACAACCGCCCCCTGAAGAGCCTGTCCGACATGCTGAAGGGCAAGCAGGGCCGCTTCCGTCAGAACCTGCTGGGTAAGCGTGTTGACTACTCCGGCCGTTCTGTTATCGTTGTAGGCCCCGAGCTGAAGATGTACCAGTGCGGTCTGCCCAAGGAGATGGCTCTGGAGCTGTTCAAGCCCTTCGTGATGAAGGATCTGGTGGAAAAGGGCCTGGCCAACAACATCAAGAGCGCCCGCAAGATGGTGGAGCGCGCCCGCACCGAAGTATGGGACAGCCTGGAGACTGTGATCAAGGGTCATCCCGTCATGCTGAACCGTGCGCCTACCCTGCACCGTCTGGGCATTCAGGCCTTCGAGCCCGTGCTGGTGGAAGGCCACGCCATCAAGCTGCATCCTCTGGTATGTACCGCCTTCAACGCCGACTTCGACGGCGACCAGATGGCCGTGCACCTGCCCCTGAGCGTGGAGGCCCAGCGCGAGGCCCGCATGCTGATGCTGGCTTCCGGCAACCTGCTGAAGCCTTCTGATGGTGCTCCCGTTGCCGTGCCCACCCAGGATATGATTCTGGGCTCCTACTACCTGACCATGGTCAACGATGGTGACAAGGGCGAGGGCAAGGTCTTCCGCGATGAGGAAGAGGCCATCATGGCTTACAGCGACAAGGTCATCACCCTGCAGGCCCGCATCAAGGTTCGCCGCACTCTGGAAGTGAACGGCGAGCTGAAGAGCAAGCTGGTGGACACCACCGTGGGCCGCATCATCTTCAACCAGCCCATCCCGCAGGATCTGGGCTATGTGGACCGCAACGATCCCGAGGCCATGTTCGGCTATGAGGTCGACTTCCAGGTCACCAAGAAGAACCTGCCCGATATCATCAGCCGCTGCCTGGCGGTGCATGGCACCAAGGCCACCAGCGAGATGCTGGACCGCATCAAGGCCCAGGGCTACAAATATTCCACCATCAGCGGCATCACCGTTGCCGTGTGCGACGCCGTGATCCCGCCCCAGAAGCCCGAGCTGCTGGCTGAGGCCGACGAGCGGGTTTCTAAGGTGATCAAGCAGTTCAACCGAGGCCTGATCTCCAACGAGGAACGCTACAACGGCGTGATCCAGATCTGGCAGGAGACCACCGACAAGGTTTCCAAGGCTCTGGCCGACAACCTGGAAGACCGCAACCCCATCTTCATGATGGCGGACTCCGGTGCCCGTGGTTCCATGAACCAGATCAAGCAGCTGGCCGGCATGCGCGGTCTGCTGGCCAACACCGCCGGTAAGACCATCGAGATGCCCATTCGCGCCAACTACCGTGAAGGCCTGAACATCTTGGAGTACTTCGTTTCCTGCCGTGGTGCCCGTAAGGGCATGGCGGATACCGCTCTGCGTACCGCCGACTCCGGTTACCTGACCCGCCGTCTGGTTGACGTTTCTCAGGACGTGATCGTCCGTGAGGAGGACTGCGGCGCCACCGAGGGTATCTGGGTATCCGATATCCGCGAGGGCAAGGAAGAGATCGAGACCTTCCGCGAGCGTTTGATCGGCCGTTACGCCGTGGGCGATGTGTGCAATCCCGCCACCGGCGAGGTCATCGTGCCCGAAGGCAAGATGATGGATCTGTTCGACGCCGAGAAGATCGAGGCTGCCGGCATCACCGAGCTGCAGATCCGCAGCGTGCTGAACTGCCGCGCCAAGGTGGGCGTATGTGCTCACTGCTACGGCTCCAACCTGGCCAACGGCGATCCCGTTCGCGTGGGTGAGTCCGTTGGTATCATCGCTGCTCAGTCCATCGGTGAGCCCGGTACCCAGCTGACCATGCGTACCTTCCATACCGGCGGTATCGCATCTGCTGAGGACATCACCCAGGGTCTGCCCCGCGTTGAGGAGCTGTTCGAGAGCCGCCGGCCCAAGGCTCTGGCCATCATGACCGAGATTGCCGGTACCGCTCACATCGACGACAGCAAGAAGAACCGCCATGTGGTGGTTTCCGGTGTGGACGAGAACGGTGCTCCCGCCGAGAAGAGCTACCTGATTCCCTTCGGTCAGCGCATCCGCGTCACCGAGGGTCAGCAGCTGGAGAAGGGCGACATGATCACCGAGGGTCATGCCTACCCCCACGACATCCTGGCCATCAAGGGCCGTATCGCCGTTCAGAACTACCTGATTCAGGAGGTTCAGAAGGTATACCGCCTGCAGGGTGTAGAAATCAACGACAAGCACATCGAGGTTATCGTACGTCAGATGATGCGCAAGGTTCGCGTGGACGACGCGGGCTCCACCACCCTGATTGGCGGCGCTCTGGCCGACAAGATGGAAGTGGAGCAGCAGAACGCCGCTCTGATGGAGCGCATCGCCGCCGGCGAGGAGGGCCTGAAGCTGGCTCAGTACACCGACGTGCTGCTGGGTATCACCAAGGCGTCTCTGTCCACCGACAGCTTCCTGTCTGCCGCTTCCTTCCAGGAGACCACCCGCGTGCTGACCGAAGCCGCCATCAAGGGCAAGGTTGACCCGCTGATGGGCCTGAAGGAGAACGTAATCATCGGTAAGCTGATCCCGGCCGGTACCGGTCTGGACGAGGTGGAATCCGAGCTGATCCGCCGCGAGCAGGAGGAGAACGGCATCGTTCCCGAAGAGATCGCGGATCCTGCCGAGGAAGTACTGGAGCCGGTTGCTGAGACCGTTGCCGAGTAATTTCCGCCCGGTGCCCTGAATCGTTTTTGCGAAGTGCCGCCCTTTTGGGGCGGCACTTCTTTTGCGAAAACAGCTGTTTTGCGGCGGCTGGGGGCAGGGAAAAGCCCTTTACAGGCGCAGAAAATAAAATTTCAGTGAATCAACCAAGTTTTTTTCGAAAATACTGTTGACATACACAAAGCTAGTGTGTAAAATAAAACTGTTGCGCCGGTCATGGCGCAACTATGCCCGTTTGATGTTATGGCGGCTTGCCGCTTTAACATAAATAATTTGAAGAAAGGAGAACAAAATGCCTACTTTTAACCAGCTTGTACGCAAAGGCCGTGAGGTGTCTGTCCGCAAGTCTACCGCTCCTGCTCTGCAGAAGAGCTACAACTCTCTGGACAAGTCTTACAGCGACGCTAACAGCCCCCAGAAGCGTGGTGTATGCACCGCTGTTCGTACCATGACCCCCAAGAAGCCCAACTCTGCTCTGCGTAAGGTAGCCCGTGTAAAGCTCACGAATGGTATTGAGGTAACCTCTTACATTCCTGGCATCGGCCACAACCTGCAGGAGCACAGCGTAGTACTGATTCGTGGCGGCCGTGTTAAGGACCTGCCCGGTGTTCGTTACCACATTATCCGTGGTACTCTGGATACCCAGGGTGTGGCCAACCGTAACCAGGCCCGCTCCAAGTACGGCGCGAAGCGCCCCAAGGCCGGTGCTAAGAAGAAGTAATTAACGTTTACCCCGCCATCAAAGGCGTCTTTATATAAGGCCTCTTTGCATGGCACAACGGGAGTTTATTGCTTTCGAGTACCGATGATATCATTCTGTGAAGGAGGGAAGAAAGATGCCTAGAAGAGGTAACATTGCTAAGCGGGACGTTCTGGCTGACCCGCTGTACAATTCCAAGATGGTGACCCGCTTGATCAACAGCATCATGCTGGACGGCAAGAAGGGCGTCGCTCAGAAAATCGTTTACGATGCTTTCGAGATCGTAAAGGAGAAGTCCGGTAACGATCCCCTGGAGATGTTCGAAAAAGCTCTGGAGAACATCATGCCCAGCCTGGAAGTTAAGGCCCGCCGCGTTGGTGGTTCCACCTACCAGGTGCCTGTTGAGGTTCGTGCCGAGCGCCGCGAGACCCTGGGTCTGCGCTGGCTCACCGCTTACTCTCGCGCCCGCAGCGAGCGCACCATGCGCGAGCGTCTGGCCAACGAGATCATGGATGCCGTGAACAACACCGGTAACGCCGTGAAGAAGCGTGAGGACACTCACAAGATGGCCGAGGCCAACAAGGCTTTCGCCCATTACCGTTATTGATCCGCCCTGTATATATAGGAGGTTAATATGCCAAGAGACGTTTCTCTGGAAATGACCAGAAACATCGGCATTATGGCGCACATCGACGCCGGCAAGACCACCACCACCGAGCGTATCCTGTATTACACTGGTGTTAACCACAAGATCGGTGAAACGCACGATGGCGCGGCTACCATGGACTGGATGGCGCAGGAGCAGGAGCGTGGTATTACCATCACCTCTGCTGCGACCACCTGCTACTGGAGCCACACTGAGCTGCTGGGCGATCCCGCCAAGGCCAAGAAGAACCGGCATCGGATCAACATCATCGACACCCCCGGCCACGTGGACTTCACCGTTGAGGTAGAACGTTCTCTGCGTGTTCTGGACGGTTCTGTTACCGTTCTGTGCGCCAAGGGCGGCGTTGAGCCCCAGTCCGAGACTGTTTGGCGTCAGGCCGACAAGTATCACGTACCCCGCATGGCTTACGTGAACAAGATGGACATCATGGGCGCGGATTTCTACCGCGTTGTGAAGATGATGCGCGAGCGTCTGAAGTGCAACGCTGTGCCCATCCAGCTGCCCATCGGCAAGGAAGACGAGTTCAAGGGCATCATCGATCTGATCGATATGCAGGCGGACGTCTACTACGACGACCTGGGCAAGGATATCCGCGTGGAGCCCATCCCCGAGGATATGCGTGAGCTTGCCGAGCAGTACCGTGCCGAGATGCTGGAGGCCATTGCCGAAGGCGACGAAGAGCTGATGATGAAGTACCTGGACGGCGAGGAGCTGACCAAGGAAGAAATCAAGAAGGCTCTGCGTAAGGAAACCATCGCCAACACCGTGGTTCCCGTTACCTGCGGTACTTCCTACCGCAACAAGGGCGTTCAGAAGCTGCTGGACGCCATCGTGGATTACATGCCCGCTCCCACCGATATCGAGGACATCAAGGGTGTTGATCCCGAGACCGGCGAGGAGACCAGCCGTCCTTCCGACGACAACGCTCCCTTCGCTGCGCTGGCATTCAAGATCGCGACCGACCCGTTCGTTGGTAAGCTGTGCTTCTTCCGCGTGTACTCCGGTACCGTAGAGGCCGGCACCACCGTTTACAACTCCGTGAAGGAGAACAACGAGCGTATGGGCCGCATCCTGCAGATGCACGCTAACCATCGTCAGGACATCGAGGTCTGCTACGCCGGTGATATCGCCGCCGCTGTAGGTCTGAAGAACACCACCACTGGTGACACCCTGTGCGATTCCAAGCATCCCGTCATCCTGGAGAGCATGGAGTTCCCCGAGCCCGTTATCCGCGTTGCCATCGAGCCCAAGACCAAGGCTGGTCAGGAGAAGATGGGCATTGCGCTGAACAAGCTGGCTGAAGAGGACCCCACCTTCCGTACCTGGACCGACGAGGAGACCGGCCAGACCATCATTGCCGGTATGGGCGAGCTGCATCTGGAGATTATCGTTGACCGTCTGCTGCGTGAGTTCAAGGTTGAAGCCAACGTGGGCGCTCCCCAGGTTGCTTACCGTGAGTGCATCCGCCGCCCGGCCAGCTCCAACACCAAGTACGCTCGTCAGTCCGGTGGTAAGGGCCAGTACGGTCACTGCATCATCGACATCGAGCCCAACGAGCCCGGCAAGGGCTACGAGTTCATCAACGCCGTTGTTGGCGGTGATGTTCCCAAGGAGTTCATCGCTCCTATCGATCAGGGTATCCAGGGCGCTATGAAGGCCGGTATCCTGGCCGGTTACCCGGTGGAAGACGTTAAGGTCACCCTGAAGGGTGGTTCTTACCATGAGGTTGACTCCTCTGAAATGGCATTTAAGATCGCTGGCTCCATGGCGTTCAAGGACGCTATGGCCAAGGCTGATCCCGCTATCATGGAGCCCATCATGAAGGTTGCTGTTATCGTTCCCGATGATTACATGGGCGACGTTATCGGCGATCTGAACTCCCGCCGCGGTCAGATCCAGGGTATGGAAGCTCTGTCTGGTTCTCAGCAGATCAACGCTTTTGTTCCCCTGTCCAACATGTTCGGTTACTCCACCGACCTGCGTTCCAAGACCCAGGGCCGCGGTCAGTATTCCATGGAGCCCAGCCACTACGCTGAGGTTCCCAAGAATATTGCCGAGGGCATCATGGCTGGCCGCAACAAGGAGTAAACAAGACCAGAGATTTGCCGCATGGGCGTATCCATGCGGCAAATCATCAAAAATCTCTTGATTTTTGACGTTGGTTTTAGTATTATAACCTTAGGCTCTATGGTTTAAAAAAAGGAGGACAATTAAAATGGCAAAAGCTAAGTTTGAGCGCAGCAAGCCTCATATTAACATTGGCACCATTGGTCACGTTGACCACGGCAAGACCACTCTGACCGCCGCTATCACCAAGGTTCTGGCGATGAAGGGCGACGCCGAGTTCACCGATTACGCCAACATCGATAAGGCTCCCGAGGAGCGCGAGCGTGGTATCACCATCAACACCTCTCACGTTGAGTACGAGACCGACAACCGTCACTACGCTCACGTGGACTGCCCGGGCCACGCCGACTACGTTAAGAACATGATCACCGGTGCTGCCCAGATGGACGGCGCTATCCTGGTGGTTTCTTCCGCTGACGGCCCCATGCCTCAGACCCGCGAGCACATCCTGCTGTCCCGTCAGGTTGGCGTTCCCTACATCGTTGTTTTCATGAACAAGGTTGACCAGGTGGACGATCCCGAGCTGCTGGATCTGGTTGAGATGGAGATCCGCGATCTGCTGAGCGAGTACGACTTCCCCGGCGACGACACCCCCATCATCAAGGGTTCCGCTCTGGCCGTTCTGGAGAGCACCAGCACCGACATCAACGCTCCCGAGTACAAGTGCATTCTGGACCTGATGGACGCTGTTGACAGCTACATCCCCACTCCCGATCGTATGGCTGACAAGCCCTTCCTGATGCCCGTTGAGGACGTGTTCACCATCACCGGCCGCGGCACCGTGGCTACCGGTCGTGTTGAGCAGGGCCAGATCAAGGTTGGCGAGGAAGTTGAGATCGTTGGTCTGAAGGACGAGAAGAGCAAGACCACCGTTACCGGTCTGGAGATGTTCCGCAAGCTGCTGGACTTCGCCGAGGCTGGCGACAACGTTGGTGCTCTGCTGCGTGGCGTTCAGCGCTCCGACATCGAGCGTGGCCAGGTTCTGGCTAAGCCCGGCAGCATTCATCCCCACACCAAGTTCCAGGGCCACGTTTACATCCTGAAGAAGGATGAAGGCGGCCGTCACACCCCCTTCTTCAACAACTACCGTCCTCAGTTCTACTTCCGTACCACCGACGTTACCGGCGTTATCAATCTGCCCGAAGGCACCGAGATGTGCATGCCCGGCGATAACGTTGATATGGACGTTGAGCTGATCACCCCCATCGCCATGGACGAAGGCCTGCGTTTCGCTATCCGTGAGGGTGGCCGCACCGTTGGTTCCGGCGTTGTTTCCAAGATCTACGAGTAATCTTTGGTTCTCTGATTTTGTGAGCTTCAAAGCCCCCCGCTGCAAAGCGGGGGGCTTTTTTGCGCAAAAAGGCCGCGGCAGAAAAGCCGCGGCTGAATAGAATGCTGTGTTTGCAGATTGATTTGTGAAATGGGAAAACGCTGTTCTGCTTCACGGAGTCAAACCGGGAATCGGAGGATGGCCAGTTCCGGTGGAGGAAATATCCGCGGGAGTGAAGAGCTCCGTAAGAAGAAATTCCCTGGAAGAAACAGAGAAGGGCAGGGGAATGTCAGTAGGTGTGATCGCACACCTTGCCGATCATCTCCCGCAGAGCGACGAAGTCCCCAAAGGCCATGGGCTTCTGCTTGGGATTGCGCAGCAGAGCAGCAGGGTGCAGGGTTGCCATGAAGAGAACACCGTTCTTTTCGATGAACTGACCGTGCTCCTTGGTCACGGAAAAGTCCGGCCGGATCAGCCGCTGGGCGGCAATGCGGCCCAGGCAGACCACAATCTTCGGGCGGATCAGCCGGAACTGCTCCCGCAACCAGGGCAGGCAGGCATCCCATTCCTCCGGCAGAGGATCCCGGTTCTGGGGCGGGCGGCATTTCACGATGTTGGCGATAAAGACATTTTTCTCCCGGGAGAGATCCACCGCTTCCAGATACTGATCCAGCAGCTTGCCGCTGCGGCCCACAAAGGGCAGGCCCTGTTCATCCTCATTCTGGCCGGGGCCCTCACCGATGAACATGACCTCGGCAGTGGGGCTGCCCATGCCGAACACCACGTTATGGCGGGTCTCACACAGGCTGCATTTGCGGCAGGCCAGACATTCCTGCTTCAGGGATTCAAAATCCATCCACGGCACCTCGCTTTGCTGATTGCAGTTTGTTATAAAAATATTATAGCACAAATGGGCGGTTTTTGTCTTGAAGTTTTGATTGGCGCTTGATACAATAAATATGAGCGGCCGGAACGTATCCGACCCAAGGGAGGAAATGACATATGAAATTCTTAGTTGAAACTTCTGCCCGTCACGTACATGTGACCAAAGAGACCTTGGAGACCCTGTTTGGCAAAGGCTTTGAGCTGACCGTGAAGAAGGAGCTGAGCCAGCCCGGCCAGTATGCTTCCGAGCAGCGCGTGACCGTTGTTGGCCCCAAGAAGGAGCTGGCCAATGTGTCCATCCTGGGCCCCTGCCGCAATGCAGATCAGGTGGAGCTGTCCGCTTCCGACGCCCGTTCCATCGGTATTGCCGCTCCCGTTCGTGAGTCCGGCGACATCGCCGGTTCCGGCGCCTGCAAGCTGGTTGGCCCCTGCGGCGAGGTTGAGCTGAAGGAAGGCGTGATCGTTGCCAAGCGTCACATCCATGTGGCTCCCGAGGACGCCGAGAAGCTGGGCGTACAGGACAAGGAGATCGTAAAGGTAGCCTGCGGCAAGGAAGGCCGTAAGCTGGTATTCGACGACGTTGTGATCCGTGTGAGCGAGAAGTTCGCCACCGCCATGCACATCGATACCGACGAGTCCAACGCCTGCCTGGGTGCCAACGAGGGCGAGATCGTTAAGTAAGAGACTGCATTTGCAGCAATAAAAATATCCCCTGTTCCAAGTGAACAGGGGATATTTTTATTTTGGAAAACAGCATACATCAGGGAGAGGAGCCTCCGAAACACAGGAAAGAAAAAACAGAAGGAACCGGAGTGTTACAATAGCAGAAATGATCAGATTTCACAGATTTGTTTCCTGAAAAGTGAAAAAATAGTGTGTTTACGTCATATCCTGAAACAACATTTCATGATTCTTTGAATATCTTGACTATATTTTTTTAAAACGTATAATAAAGCCATAAACAGAGAACGGTCAGAAAGGAGCATTTTAATGGATATTCGCAACTACACGCAGAGCGATGAGGCGCAGGTAGTTGATCTTTGGAATCGAAGCTGTGTCTTTGACGCCATTGACGTCCGCAAATTCCGCCGGCAGGCGATTCTGGATGAGAACTTCGATCCGAGCCTGAGCTGGGTAGCCCTGGACGGGGAAACGGTTGTCGGGTTTGTGTTTGCCACAAAGCGGAAGTTCCCTTATCTGGAGCGGGGGCTGGAGCCGGAGCGGGGCTGGATCAATGTGCTCTTTGTGGATCGGGCTTACTGGCGGCAGGGCATCGGAGGTCAGCTTCTGGAACGGTGCGAAACGGCTCTCAGAGAGTTGGGATGTAAAAACATTACGCTGGGAGCATATTCGCCCAACTACTTTTTCTGGGGCGTTGATCCCGGAAACTATCCTCAGGCGGTGCATTTCTTTGAAAAGCACGGCTACCAGCCGCTGGAAAAGCACTACTCCATGGAAAAGAATCTTCATGGCTATCAGATTCCGGAGAATATACTGGAACGCAAGGCATCTGCTGAGGCGAAAGGGTTCCGCTTTGTGGGCTTTGATTATTCCTATACGCTGGAGCTGCTGGAATTTCTGAAGGTGGAATTTGGCGGTGGATGGAAACGGAACGCACTGATTGCCATGCAGAACAATCAGGCGGAGGATCTGATTCAGCTGGTGCTTGCTCCGGATGGGCGGATCTGCGGCTTCTGCATGCGGGCAATTGATGGCAATCCCATGCGTTTTGGCCCCATCGGAATTGCAGCTGCCCAGCGCAACGAGGGTCTTGGCACCATCCTGCTGGATGTTCAGTGCTATGAAATGTGTAAGAAGGGCGTTTATCACATGTATTTTGTCACGACCGATGACCCGGGACGCAGATACTATGAACGCCAGGGCTTGCGGGTATTTCGCGAGTTTGTTACCTACAAAAAAGAAATCGAGTGAATAAGGCGGTGAAGAGTGGTGAGCGAAATCAAACGTGTGGTGTCCATTGGTGCGCATTCCCTTGACGCAGAACTTCTGGGCGGCCCGTTGCTGCTGAAATATGCAAAGCAGGGCGCACACTGCACCTGCATCCATGTGACGCAGGGTCGGCTGGAAGATCCCAATGCCACCCAGGAGGAGAAGGACGCATATCTGAAAGAGCTTCTGGTTCAGAACCGGAAGGCGGCTGCCGAATTGGGGGCAGATACCATCTGGTTGGGCTATGTATCCAGTAATATGCCCAGTCTGAATGATTTTGCAGACCGGCTGGAACAGTACTTCGTGGAAGAAAAGGTGGATCTTGTGATCACCCACTGGCGGGGATCCATGCATCCGCGGCATATCAATACCCACGATGCCGTGGTCACGGCGGTCAAACACCTGCGGCAGAAGGGCAGCCAGATTCGACTGGTTTACGGTGAGACCTTTGAGGATCTGGTAGGGTTCATTCCCCAGGCGTACTTTGTGCTTACCGAGGAAGAGGTGGCCCAGTGGTATAAGGCACTGAACACGTACACTGTGTTCCGGGGTGGAGTGAACGATTTCCCCTATCAGAAGTATTATCCCACCAATTTGCAGATCCGACAGATCGAATCCGGAAGCAGCGGGGCAACCGTGTGCTATATGTACGCAAGTCTGATTGAAAATGAGCTTTGGTAAAGGAGGAAGGTTCAATGAGCGAGACTTATGTGCGCGTGGACGACCGACTGATCCACGGCCAGACCATTGTGGCCTGGTGCCCCACGTTGGGCATCAAGCAGATTATTGCAATCGATGATGTGAGCGCCTCCAACCCGATGCTGCGCTCCATCCTGGCCATGAGCGTTCCCAAAATCTACGATACGCACATCGTTACGGTGGAGGAGGCACGGGAGCTGCTTCAAACACCCTGCCAGGGAAACCGGCTGGTCATCGTCAAGTTCCCGGAAAAACTGATGGAGATTCAACAGGAGATTGCAGGCTGTGAACAGATCTATCTGGGCAACATTGCAAAACGGGCGGATACCAACCATCAGATGACCGGCGCAACCGGCATTTTCTATCTGAGCGATCAGGATGTCGCGAACCTGAATACGCTGGCGGCCAGCGGTTTTAAAATTGCGTTTCAACAGCTGCCCACTTCCACAAGAACGGAATGGGATTCCTTTGTCAAATCACTTTGATCCAGAGGAGGAAAGAACATGACGACGCTACAAATTATTCTGATTGCACTGTTTATTTATCTGGGTTCCATTGGTTCGATTGTGGGCAATACCATCGGCTGGTATACCCTGGGGCGCCCGCTGGTTGCGGCGTTCATTGTAGGTCTGATCATGCAGGACGTGCAGAGTGCCATGATTGTGGGCATTGCCCTGCAGATCATGTATATGGGCAACGTGACTCCCGGCGGTGCGGTCGCATGGGATCTTTCCTACGCCACCTACATCGGAACGGCCGGTGCACTGGTGTTCGGCAAGGGGTTGGATTCCACGGAGCTGATCGGCATGGCAGTTATCTTTGCGGGCATTGGTGGTCTGGTTGGCCAGCTAATGTGGAACGTTTCCTATGCGCTGAATCTGCCGTTGAACCGCATTGCGCAGAAGTATGCGGCACAGGGCGAAACCAGAAAAATGTGGATTCCCAATGTGGCACTGGCACAGACCATTGGTTTCCTTTGCAGGGTTGTACCTGCTCTGGTTGTTCTTACTTCCATGACCGCGGCCAGCCAGCAGGCAGATTTCGCCTCGCTGATCCCGGGCTGGGTTACCACCGCACTGGGTATTTTTGGCGGTATGATGGCTGCTCTTGGTATGGGAATCATTCTTTCCTTCCTGTGGAAAAAGCAGTATCAGATTGTGATTTTCCTGGCTGGTTTTATTCTGGTTACCTACTTTGAACTGAGCATGATGGCGGTTGCAGTCATCGGCGTGATCATCGCAGTTCTTTATTTTTACGGGTTTTCCAACACGGAGAATAAGGAGGGCATCAAATCATGAGTGAAGTCACGAAAAAAATCAGCCCGAAAACGCTGAAGAAATCGTTTCTCACCTGGTTTTTCTTCAACGGTTGTTCCCAGCAGGCAGAATCCATGCTTGGTATGGCCTTCGGGCATGCAATGTCCCCGGTGATCGACGAGCTGTATGATACCAAAGAAGAAAAGACAGAAGCATTGCAGCGCAACATCACCCTGTTCAATACCGAGGCACAGGTGGGCTCCATCTGCAACGGCATTGTCTGTGGTCTGGAGGAGTCCAAGGCGAACAAGCAGTGCACCTCGGAGGTGATCGATTCGGTGAAGGTGGCGCTGATCGGCCCCACGTCCGCCATCGGTGATTCCCTGTGGGTTGCCACCATCATTCCCATTCTGCTTACCATCTGTATGTCCATTTCCCAGGCGAATCAGGCGATTTCCTGGATGGGCGCAGTTCTGTACATGATTGTTTATCCCATCGGCACCTTCCTGCTGAGCTGGTGGCTGTTCCGGCTGGGGTATCGCTCCGGGCTCACCGGCATGCAGTCGATGATGAGCAGCGGCAGGCTGGATCAGCTGACCAATGCCATGACGATTCTTGGCCTGATTGTGACTGGCGCGCTTACCGCTTCCTATGTGAGCTTCCCTCTGCCCATTCAGATTGTGAAGGATGTTTTTGATGCAAGCACCGGAGAAATGCTGGAGGGTGTTGTGCTCTTCAATGCGGACGCCATGATGAACGGCATCTTCCCCCATCTGCTGCCGCTGCTGTTGACCCTGGGGGTTTATTATCTGTATGCCAAGAAAAAGTGGTCTCCCCTGAAGCTGATGGGGGTGATTCTGGTTCTGGCGCTGGCCGTGACCGGTATTGGCTATCTGTTCGGCGTATACACCTGATCTGGCTGCTGCCGATACACATGACGGCAAGGTGATGTTTCATGAAGAATGTGATCGTGCGACTCCGGGAATATGAACCCCATGCAAGCAGTGCAGAGCGGGGGATCGTTCAGCTTGTGCTGAAAGCTCCGGAAAAAATTCTGGAATACAATTCCCACCAGCTTGCTGAGGCTGCTTTTTCCTCGCCGGCCACAGTGGTCAGGCTTTGTAAAAAGATCGGGTTTTCCGGCTACAAGGCCATGCAGCAGGCGCTGATTCGGGATCTTTCCGCAAAACAGAAAAAAGAGGAGCAGATCCAGGCGGACATCCAGCGGGACGACAGTCTGGAGCAGATCATTGCCAAGGTAACCTACAAGAATATCGATTCGCTGGAAACCACAGGGAAGCTGCTGGACGAAGCAACTATCTGCCAGTGCGTGGATCTTCTGGAGGATTGCACCAACATTGCGCTGTTTGGATTGGGCTCCTCGCTGCTGGTGGCGCGGGATGCCTGCCAGAAATTTTTGCGGGTGAACAAAACGTGCCTCGTGGCGGATGACTGGCACATGCAATTGCTGTATGCCAAGAATCTGACCGAGCAGGATGTGGCCATTGCCATCAGCTATTCCGGAATGACCAAGGAGATCCTGGAATGTGCAAACGAAGCCAAACGGAAGGGCACACCGCTGATTGCCATCACGCGGTTTGCGGATTCCAGCCTCGTCCGTTTGGCGGACTACAATCTTTATGTGGCTGCATCGGAGGTGCTTGTGCGCAGTGGGGCAATGTCCTCCCGAATTTCGCAGCTGAATGTGGTGGACATTCTGTATACCGCTTACATCAACCGCCACTTTGACGAGCATGTGCTGCAGGCCCAGAAAACCTATATGCAAAAGGAAAATGAACGCAAGGAGGGAGATGTGTAGCGATGACTGACGAATGTTTGGCAGCTCTGAGTACCGAAACCCCCAATCCAAGATCAGCGAATATGGATCAGATGGCCGTCCGGGATCTGCTTATGCTGATGAATGACGAAGATCAGAATGCGGTACGCGCTGTGCGGGAAGCCATCCCTGCCATTGAAAGGGCAGTGGAGATGGTGGTCGCAGCCATTCAGGTGGGCGGACGACTGATTTATATCGGCGCGGGCACCAGCGGACGTCTTGGTGTGATGGATGCCGTGGAGTGCAGCCCAACCTTCTCCACAACCGATGAAGTGACCGCCGTTATGGCAGGCGGAGAAAGCGCCTTTGTAAAAGCCAGAGAGGGCGCGGAAGATTCGCAGGAGCTGGCGGCGCAGGATCTGGAGCAGGTGAATCTCAAATCCAGCGATGTGGTGCTGTCCATCGCGGCATCAGGCCGCACACCCTACTGCATCGGCGCACTGAAAAAGGCGCGCAGCGTGGGTGCGGGCTGCATCAGCCTTGCCTGCAACAGAAACGCGGTCATTTCGCAGTTTGCGGATGTGGCCATTGAAGTGGATGCGGGGCCGGAGGTACTGACCGGCTCCACACGCCTGAAGGCGGGCACCTGCCAGAAACTGATTCTGAACATGATCTCCACCACATCCATGGTGGGTGTGGGAAAGGTGTTTGGAAATTATATGGTGGATATGAAGGCCACAAACGAAAAGCTGAAAAACCGGGCCAGACGAATCGTAATGGCCACCACTCATTGCGAGGAGCAGGACGCGGAGCAGGCGCTGCAGGATGCGGGAAATTCCATTAAAACAGCAATTGTGATGCGAATGACCGGAATGCCGCGCACAGAGGCCGAGGAGGCGCTTCAGCGGGAACATGGTTATGTAAGACGCTGTATTCAGCATGAGGAAGGATAACAGGAATGTGTAATTTGATTGTTGTCGGGCACGGAATTTACGGCACATCGGTTCAGCGCAGCTTGAGCATGATTTATGGTGAAACGCCCGGAATGTATTTTATCGACTTTGAACCGGAGGATTCTGCCGATATACTGCGCCAGAAGTTGCAGAATGCCATCGAGCAATGTGGTGGGCAACCAATCCTGTTCTGCTGCGATATGGTGGGCGGCACGCCTTTCAACGAGTGCATCAAGCTATCGGTGGAAAATGCTTCTCAGGAAACCGTGGCAGGGCTGAACCTTTCTGCCTTTGCGGAAATCGCATTCGCACTGGATCAGCCGCTGGATCAGCTGGCCCAGCAGGCAGAGAATGCCACCAAAGAATATGTGCAGTGGGTTCACCTGTAAAGGCGGATCCTCAGCAGGGCAAAAACGCATCATAGCCCAAAACGAAGCCCCCCGACCATAGACGGGTGTCCGTAAAACAGTTAATCCTCCGTATGGCTTAGACCATGCGGAGGATTTGTTTATGTCTAATCTTCAAACTTGCTGGCGGCAAACGGTTTGTCAAAACCGTTTGCGGACGGCAAGCCCACAGGGGGTAGCCGCTTTAGCAGCGCAAGGGGGCGTAGCCACCTTGACGGAACGAAGTGACGCAACATTCTCGGTCATGCAGTATTCTCCTGCTGACGGAGAATGAAGCTCCGCAGGACGCACGATACTCCCGTTAGGAGAGTATAGAAGTGCGCCCTTTAGTTCCTAAAGGGTTTTTATTAGTTCGCCAAACTGGAAGTTAGCGATTTCTTTTTCCGGTATTCTCTGTCCCACGGATTTCCTCATGATAGAAATAATCTACAATCACCGGATGTCCCTGCGGGACTCTGCCATAAGGCATTTCATTATCCACAAAGGCACAATCATACTTCTTAGCCATTTTCTCAGCTTTTACTTCAAGTGCTTCAAAGTAGCTGCGGTTATGCTTGTTATAGATCTCATCGTAAAGCGGTACAAGATCAGGATATTTTCCGGCGATATAATCCATAACCGTCTTCTTGAAGCCGCCCCGAAGATTGAGGTTTTCGAGCCAGAACAGATCACACTGATCCTTTACCCGCTCAAAGATGGCTTCAAAATCCGTGATACCGGGGAATACCGGAGATACGAAACAGACTGTACGGATACCTGCATCATATACTTGCTTCATAGCAGCGATGCGCCGCTCAATGCTCGAAGCAGAGTCCATATCGTTCTTGAAATTTTCATCCAGTGTGTTGATCGACCATGAAACGGTCACTCGTCCAAGCTTCTTCAGCAGATCAATATCCCTTACCACAAGATCAGACTTTGTGCAGATCAGAATATCTGCGTCACTGCCAATCAACTGCTCCAGAAGTTTTCTGGTATTCCCGAATTGCTCCTCCTGTGGATTGTAGCCATCCGTCACAGAACCAATGACCACACGCTGTCCGGCATATTTCTTCGGATTTTTAATTTCCGGCCAATGCTTCACATCAAGGAAAGTGCCCCATTCCTCCTTGTGCCCGGTAAAGCGCTTCATAAAAGAAGCATAGCAATACTTGCAGGCATGTGTACAGCCCACATAGGGATTGACCGAGTAACCGCCTACCGGCAGACTAGACTTAGTCATGATGTTCTTTGTTTCCACCTCACGAATGAGGATTCCATTTATTACTTCTTCCATGATTTTTGTACCTCTAACACTTTATTAAATTCTTCCGGCATTTCCTGAATCATATTTTCATCCCCTATGATAGGGACAAGGTCTTCCTTCATAAACACCGGAATGCCGAGTGCGTGCGCCTGATCCGTCAGAGACCATGCCCATTCCGGCTCCGTATGAATCTTCCTGCTCTGAGCCCCGGTCATAGTGCCGACAACGATCCAGTTGATTCCGGAAAGGTCAACTGTACCGGGATCGTCGAATAACGGTTCAAAGGTAACATGGTAATGCTTTGCTCTGATGTTTTTCCGAAGGGCGTCGATACGCCACAGTTCGGCTTTTCTCGTCACCGTAACGCCAAACCATGCGTTTTCCAGATCGGTATCAAAATCCAGCAGATCGGGGCGCTTGGTAAGAAACAGGAACTGATGCTGTGGATTTTCACGGATCTTTGCAAATACCTCGTCTCTCCATTCCGGCT
>Peterbilt_p2__coassemble_172_pt1 | contig 69887 bp, 65 predicted proteins | sample Peterbilt_p2__metabat2_low_PE_018 | metagenome-assembled genome bin Peterbilt_p2
GGCTCCGGCGGGAACCGGGTGTGAATCTCCTTTACGCGGCCTTCCGCCAGGTCCGCGTCGATGATCTCGGTGAGAAAATTGTTCGGCTTTTCCATAGCTGATTCTTCGCTCCTCTTATTTTGAAGGGGCCCACGGCGGGGCCCCAATCGCTCTATTCTCCCATTTTACAGGATTTTGCCCCGCTTTGCAACACGGAAAGCGGGGCAGAAAAGGGGCAAATGGACGCTTAAGGCCGATCCGGATGCAGAAACCGGCGCAGCTCGTCGGCATCCATGGGCATGGCGTAGTAAAAGCCCTTCAGATAATCCGCCCCCAGCTTCACCAGCTGCTGGGCCTGCTGGCGGCTCTCCACGCCCTGGGCAATCACCAGTTTGCCGCAGTCGTGCACGAAGTCGATCAGGTGAGCCAGCAGCTTCGGGTCCCGGGTAAGGCAGGTGCGCATCACATAGAGGTCCAGCTTCACGGCCCCCGCCCAGAATACGGGTCAGGTTGGAATGCCCCGCGCCGAAGCCGTCCACCGTGATGGCGGCCCCGGCCGCAAACAGCTGCCGGATAAGCAGGGGAACCCCGTCGGTGCCCCGCAGGCTGCGGCTTTCGGTGAGCTCGAAGGCCAGCCGGGAGCAGGGAACCCCCTTTTCCCGGGCCATGCGCGCGAAGCGGTCGGCAAGATCCGGCGCGGCCACCTGCTCCACCTTCAGAACGCCCAGCACCGCGCCGATTACCGGCTGCTCCGGGTTCACCCGCACCGGCACATACACATAGAGCCGGTCGTCCTTGTAGATGGGCTGTTGTACACGGCGGAATAGCCGCTCTGCCCGTCGAAGGCGCTGTCCAGCGAAACGGCCCACATCTGGGCAAAATCGCTGCGCTGGAAGTATTCGTCCAGCAGCTGGCGCACATCCTCTTCGCTGCTGCCGGCGGGCAGGCTGGCGATGGCGGTATTCTGCAAAGAGTCCTGGCTGGAAGCGATGGTGTAACAGTTAAGCTGAGGAGTGAAATCCAGTGTGCTGAACACCAGCGTTACAAACAGAAGCACAAGCCCCAGAAGGGCGAGCCAAAGCTGCCGGGCGGTGGACGTCCAGCGGCGGAAAACGGACAAATGTTTCATCAGAAGATCACTCCTCTGGCCTTGGGATTCCGGGCAAAAAACAGCCATGGCGGCGTGGAAAAGCAGAATTGGCCAATCTTTGGCTTTTCTGGTTAAAATTATGGTAAAAAGCAGCCGGGCGCGCAAGCTTTAATCATACAATTCGCGCAGGAATTTTTCCGCTTGTGGCCCAAAAATCGGTAAGATGTGCCAAAGTAAGCTGTAAACATTGACAGGAACACGGCACTGTGGTAATGTAAAATAACGAATGCCCATGCGCGTATTTAATAGGTAAAAGCGCGGGGCAAGGCGTGACCGCGCGCAAAAGAATAACGGTCCGCCGCCGGCGGCAGCAGTGCCCCGGGGCGGGCGAAAAGCGAACGCTGCCCGCGCGGCGCCGCCCGTTTTTGGGTGGCCTGTTTGCGGGCAACGGGTTTTTTTGTGCGAAACAAAGCTGGGCGCCAAAGGTGAAAAAGGAGCGATGAGGCGTGGAAAAACCGCAAAAGGCCGGCAAGGGGCGGCAGCTGATCCCCTTTCGACTGGAGCACATGGGCAGCCCCGGTGAATTTGCAAAATATGCATTTTTGTTGAATCTGGGGCTCTTCCTTACTGCAGCGGGCATCCATCTGTTCAAAACCCGCAACCACTTTGCCATGGGCGGCACCAGCGGCATGTCCATCATCATGGCCACCCTGTGGCCGGGCATGAACGTGGGCGGCGCGCTGTTCATCATCAACGGCATTCTGGTGGCGCTGGGCATCATCTTCCTGGGCGTAAAGGCCATGGGCGTTACGGTTTATTCCTCATTTGCTCTGTCGGCCTTTGTAAGCCTGCTGGAAAAGGTGTATCCCATGAGCGCGCCCTTCACAAACGACACGCTTCTGGAGCTGTGCTTTGCGGTGGCCCTGCCTGCCGCCGGCAGCGCCATTGTGTTCAACGTGGGCGCCTCCACCGGCGGCACCGACATCGTGGCCATGATCCTGTCCAAATACACCAGCATGGAGATCGGCCGTGCGCTGCTCATCTCGGACCTGGCCATTGCGGCCTGGGCGGGCGGTCTGTACGGCATCGCCACCGGCCTGTACTGTGTACTGGGTACCTTTGCCAAGGCTTTTATGGTGGACAGTTTCATCGAGAGCCTGAACCAGCGCAAGGTGGTCACGGTGATCAGCAGCCACCCGGAGGATGTGAAGAACTTCATTCTGGAAAAGCTGCACCGCAGCGCCACGGTCTACACCGCCGAGGGCGCGTATACCGGTCAGTCCGAGCAGGTGTTCACCACCGTGCTCACCCGCCGTCAGGCGGTGCTGCTGCGCAACCATCTGCGCCGGGTGGACCCCAAGGCCTTCCTCACCATCGTGAATTCCTCCGAAATTGTGGGCAAGGGCTTCCGGGCGCTGTAAGTGCCGCAGGGCGCAACAATTCGTTCAAAATTGCGCGGTATCATAAGCAAAGGGGGCGCGCCGCGCCGCTCCCCATGCCGCCGGGGCCGGGAAAAGCCCCTGGGCGGTTCCCATTCGTTTTTTTCGCGGGGGCGCGGCTCCCGTACAGCAAGAAGGAGTGTTTGTTACATGCGGGTAGGCCTGGACATTGGTTCCACCACCATCAAATGCGTCGTGCTGGATGAGCACGATCGGGTTATTTACGATACATACGAGCGCCACGGCAGCCACATCACCGAAAAGGCCGGTGAGCTTCTGGCCCGCCTGGCAAAAGAACAGGTGCCCGGCGGCAAGGCATATCTGGCCATTTCCGGCTCTGCGGGCATGGGCCTCGCGGATGGGTGCGGCGTACCCTTCGTGCAGGAGGTGTTCGCCACCCGGGTGGCCGCAAAGCGGCTGGCCCCTCAGGCGGACGTGGTCATCGAGCTGGGCGGCGAGGACGCCAAGATCCTGTTCCTTTCCGGCGGCACCGAGGTGCGCATGAACGGCAGCTGCGCCGGCGGCACCGGCGCCTTCATCGACCAGATGGCCACGCTGCTCAAGATGAGCCCGGAGGAGCTGAACAAGGCGGCCAGCCGGGCGGAAAAGACCTATACCATCGCCAGCCGGTGCGGCGTGTTCGCCAAAAGCGACATCCAGCCCCTGATCAACCAGGGCGCCGCCGCGGGCGACATCGCCGCCAGCATCTATCAGGCGGTGGTAAACCAGACCATCGCGGGTCTTGCCCAAGGCCGGCCCATTCAGGGCAATGTGCTGTATCTGGGCGGGCCGCTCACCTTCAACAGCGAGCTGCGCAAGAGCTTTGACCACACGCTGGAGCTCACCGGCCTGTGCCCGGAGCACAGCCTGCATTTCGTGGCCATGGGCGCGGCCTTCTATGCGGACAGGGAGATGGATCTGGCTCAGGTGGCAAAGACCATTGGCAGCATCCAGCAGGTGGGCGAATACACCAGCCAGCCGCCTCTGTTCGCCAATAAGCAGGAATACGAGGACTTCCACGCCCGCCACATGCGCGCCAGCGTGCCCTGCGTGCCCTTCGGCGCGGATGTGGGCCCGGTGCACATCGGCGTGGACTCCGGCTCCACCACCGTGAAGGTGGCCGTCATCGACGACAACGCCAACCTGCTGTTCACCGATTACCAGCCCAACCTGGGCAACCCGCTGCCCCTGATTCGGGACGTGCTGCTCAAGCTGTATCAGAACCACCCCAATCTGGAGGTGGCCAGCGTGACCAGCACCGGCTACGGCGAGGAGCTGGTCAAGCACGCCTTCCGGGGCGACTTCGGCGTGGTGGAAACGGTGGCCCACTTCACCGCCGCCCGTCACTTTCTGCCGGATGTGGATTTCATCATCGACATCGGCGGCCAGGACATGAAGTGCTTCAAGATTGAGGACGGCGCCATCAGCGACATCTTCCTGAACGAGGCCTGCTCCAGCGGCTGCGGCAGCTTTCTGCAGACCTTTGCCCAGGCGCTGGGCTACGACGTGAAGGAGTTCGCGGCGCTGGGCCTGTTTGCGGACAAGCCCGTGGATCTGGGCAGCCGCTGCACCGTGTTCATGAACTCCAGCGTGAAGCAGGCCCAGAAGGACGGCGCTTCCATCCAGAACATTTCGGCGGGCCTGTCCATCAGCGTGGTCAAGAACGCCATCTACAAGGTCATCCGCGCCGCCAGCCCCGAGGAGCTGGGCCGACGCATCGTGGTGCAGGGCGGCACCTTCTACAACGAGGCGGTGCTGCGGGCCTTTGAAAAGGAGATGGGCGTGGAGGTGGTCCGGCCGGACATCGCCGGTCTGATGGGCGCCTTCGGCGCGGCGCTGCACGGCCGTTCTCTGGTGGAAAAGGGTCATAAGAGCAGCCTGCTCAGCCGGCAGGAGCTGCTGGAATTCACCCAGAAAACCCAGAATGTGCAGTGCAACGGCTGCACCAACCACTGCCAGCTCACCGTGAGCACCTTCGCCGGAGGCCGCCGGCTGATCAGCGGCAACCGGTGCGAAAAGCCGGTCACCGGCAAGACCGCGGAGGACGATCTGAACCTGTATGCCTACAAGCAGAAGATGCTGGCGGGCTACAAGCCCGGCCCGGCGGTACGGGGCACCATCGGCATTCCGCTGTGCCTGAATATGTATGAGCTGCTGCCCTTCTGGCATGCCTTCTTCACCAGCCTGGGCTTTGCGGTGGTCACCAGCCCGGTATCCACCCGTGCCATGTACATCAAGGGGCAGGCCAGCATTCCCAGCGACACCGTCTGTTTCCCGGCCAAGCTGGCCCACGGCCATATCCGGGCACTGGCGGATATGGGCATCAAGACCATCTTCTACCCCTGCATGAGCTACAACATCGACGAGCACCTGGGCGACAACCACTACAATTGCCCGGTGGTGGCCTACTACCCGGAGGTTCTGGCGGTGAACTGCCCCGAGCTGGCCGATGTGACCTTCATCAACGAGTTCGTGGGCCTGCATCGCCCGAAGGACTTTAAGAAGAAGATGTACGAGATCATGAACCGCTATTTCCCCGGCATCAAGCGGGGGGAAGTGGAGCGCGCGGCCGATATGGGCTACGCGGAATACAACGCCCACATGCAGCGCCTGCGGGACAAGGGGGCCGAGATCATCGCCGCCGCCCGTGCCGAGGGCAAGCGGATCGTGGTGCTGGCCGGCCGGCCCTACCATGTGGACCCGGAGGTGAACCACGGCATCGATGCGCTGCTGTGCCGCCATGGCGCGGCGGTCATCACCGAGGACAGCGTGGCCTGGCATGAGGAGAAATTCCCCACCACCGTGCTGAACCAGTGGACCTACCACTCCCGCCTGTACGCGGCTGCCAAATACTGCACCACCCAGAAGGATATGGATCTGGTGCAGCTGGTGAGCTTCGGCTGCGGCGTGGACGCCATCACCACCGACGAGACCCGTGAGATTCTGCACGAGGGCGGCAAGCTGTATACCCAGCTGAAGATCGACGAGATCACCAACCTGGGTGCGGTAAACATCCGAATCCGCAGCCTGTTTGCCGCACTGGACGAAAAAGAACGAAAGGGGGAATGACCCGATGGAAACCAATTATCCCCGTTTTACTCAGGAGATGAAAAAGACCCACACCATCCTGATTCCCAACATGCTGCCCCTGCATTTTTCCATGCTGGCGGCGGCGCTGGAATATGAGGGCTATCATGTGGAGGTGCTGGGCAACTGCGGCAGTCAGGTGGCGCAGCTGGGCCTGAAGTATGTGCACAACGACACCTGCTACCCGGCCCTGCTGGTCATCGGCCAGTTTCTGGACGCTTTGCAGAGCGGCAAGTATGACCTGGATCACACCGCCCTGCTCATCACCCAGACCGGCGGCGGCTGCCGCGCCTCCAACTACATCCATCTGCTGCGCAAGGCGCTACACCGGGCAGGCTACGGCCACATTCCCGTGGCCAGCCTGAACTTCTCGGGCCTTGAGAAGGACTCCGGCTTCCAGATGAATCTGTCCATTGCCCGCAAGGCCATCGCCGCCATCTTCTACGGCGATCTGATCATGGCTCTGCGCAACCAGACCTCCCCCTACGAGGTTACCAGAGGGCAGGCGAAGGAACTGGCCGAAAAATGGGTGGATACCATCTGCGGCTGGTTCCACCAGAACAAGGGCTTTACCGGCGGCGAGATGAAGGCCACCTTCCCCAAAATTGCCAACGACTTTGCCGCCATTCCGGTGGTGCGCACCCCCAAGGTGAAGGTGGGCATCGTGGGCGAGATCTATGTGAAATACTCGCCGCTGGGCAACAACAATCTGGAGGAGTTCCTGGCCAGCCAGGACTGCGAGGTGAACCTGCCGGGCCTTCTTGGCTTTGTGGATTACTGCATCAGCAACATGGGCGACACCGTGCGTTTCTATGGCGGCAGCCTGGCCGAGGTATGGGGCAGCGAGGCGCTGCTCAAATATCTGGACGGCTTCGAGCGGGCCATGGGCAGCGCCATGCGGGCGGCGGGCTTCCACGCTCCGGCCCGTTTCCTGGAGCTGCGTGAGATGGCAAACGGCATCATCAGCCGGGGCAACAAGATGGGCGAGGGCTGGCTGCTCACTGCCGAGATGGTGGAGCTGGTCACCACCGGCTACGAGAACATCGTCTGCGCCCAGCCCTTCGGCTGCCTGCCCAACCACATCTGCGGCAAGGGTATGATCAGCCGCATCCGGGCCATCTATCCCAATGCCAACATCACCCCCATCGACTACGATCCCAGCGCCACCCCGGTCAACCAGGAAAACCGCATCAAGCTGATGATCAGCGTGGGCAAGGAACGGCTGGAGGAAAAGATCGCCGCCCAGCCCGCCCCGGTGCAGGAGCCGGTGGCCGGCCTGGAAAGCAAAATCGAGAGCATTCCCGGCGTTCAGTGAAACGCCGCCTACAAAACAGCAGGAAAGGAAGCCGCAGATGAGAGACTTTGTGATTTTTGACATGGAATGGAACATGGGCTATCAGCCCAGAACCTTCCAGTATCAGGGCGTGGAGCAGACCCTGCGGGGTGAGATCATCCAGATCGGCGCAGTGAAGCTGCGGGATGGCCAGCCGGTGGATCGCTTCTCGCTGACCATGAAGCCCCGCATCTTCCCCCGGCTGCATCACCATGTGGCCAAGGTCACCGGCCTGACCCAGGCTCAGCTGGATGCGGGCGTGCCCATTAAGGAGGGCCTGCGCCGTTTTGCCGAGTGGTGCGGGCCGGATACCCCACTGGGTGAGTGGGGGCAGGACGACGTGCCCGTGCTCAAGCAGAATCTGGTGCTGTGCAGTCTGGATGAGAGCTGGCCCCGCAAATGGTACGATCTGCAGCGGGTATTCACCAGCCAGCGCCCCCGGCAGGAGGGCGAGGGCATGACGCTGGAGGCGGTGGTGGAGCGGCTGGGCATTCCCAAAAACGACGCCTTCCACGACGCGCTCAGCGACGCGGAATACACCGCCGCGATCTGCGGCTTTCTGGACCTTGAGCGGGGGCTTGCAGAATACCCCGACGAGGCGCAGCAGCTGAAAGAGCTGCTCTGCCCGGAGGGCAGGGACCGGCGGGATTTCCGGCTCTGGCCCGCCCAGGTGGACGGCGAGGCCTGGTCCACCAGCAGCGAGCTGCGGGGGGCGGTGTGCCCGGAGTGCGGCGCGCCGTTGGAGCTGGATAAGGACGATGTATGGCTGCGCAAGGGCAACAACTGCCTGTACAGTATGGGCGAGTGCGCCCAGCACGGCCCGGCCATGATCTGGCTGCGGCGCATGCGGCTGGACGGGCTGCACTTCACCTTTGCCCGGGCCACCGAGCCTGCGGACCGGGAAGCACAGGCCAAGTGGGCCAGGGAAAAGAAAGCCGCGCTGGAACGGGCCCGCCGCAAGCGGGAGAAGGAAGCCGCCGAAGCGCTGGAACGGATCCGCAACGCGGGCCGCTGAAAATTGAAGAATTGAGGAGGGACCCGGGCAATGAAACGCAATCGGTTGATTATTTGCCGCCAGTGGGTGGCGCGAATGGCCAGCATCATCGAAACGGTGGTTGCACTGGTGGTTCTGCTGGCGATTCTTGTGGCCGGCGTGCGGGTGCTGTTTGAAGTGAAGGATCTGGTGCTGGCTCCGGATGTGGACGAGGCCTTTACCACCTTTTTGAGCAGCGCCTTCAACGTGGTCATCGGCATCGAGTTCGTGAAGATGCTGGCCAAGCACAGCCCCGGCAGCGCCATCGAGGTGCTGCTCTTTGCCATTGCCCGCCAGATGGTGGTGGAGCATACCTCCCCGGTGGAAAATCTGGTGAGCATTCTGGCCATTCTGCTGATCTTCGTGATTCGCAAGTATCTGTTTGTGCCTGCCTTCGGCGCGCACCTGCCCGGTGAGGATGCCTTTGGTACCTCCAGCCTGATGGCTGCGCGGGAACAGGCGCTGCGGGACGCGGATGCAGAGGAAGAGGACTGAGCGCGTGGCCTGATCCCTTTTCGTAATACAGCCAATAAGAAAACGCCCGGCGCACGGTTTTGATTCCGTGCGCCGGGCGTTTTTTCCTTTTGGGCGGGGATTATTCCAGAACCACCACTTCCGGCGGGGTGAGCAGCCGGAAGGGCACGCCGCTCATGCCGATGCCCCGGCTCACAAACAGCTGGGCGGGCCGCTGGGGCTGGGGCCGGTAAAGCCCGCTGGGGAACATTTTGCCCCCCGGCGGCAGAATCATCTGTGTGAGCACCGGCACCTGCAGCTGGCCGGCATGGCTGTGGCCGCTGAGCATCACATCCACATGGGAGAGGTTCAGGTAACGGGCCTTGTCCGGCATGTGGCACAAACAGATCCGCCAGCCCTCGGCGGGCATTTTTCGAAGAACCTTTCCGTCGGAATAGGGGGCCAGGCCGCAGATCGTGATGCCTGGTGCGGGCTGCACAATCTTATCCCACAGGGGCACAAAGCCGCCGTGCTCCATCAGCATCCGGTAAAAGGGGGCAGCGCCCTGGCGCACGTCGTGGTTGCCCCACACCGCATACTTGCCCAAAGGGGCTTCGATGCGCTGCAGCTGGGCGGCCAGCCAGGAAAAATTCAGCATGTGGGCATCCCGGCCGAACTTTGCAAAGAAATCGCCGCCGAACAGCACCATCTCGGGAGCCTCGGCGTTGATGGCGTCCACCAGCGGTTCCAGGAATTCGGGGGAATACATGGGGCCGAAGTGAACGTCCGAGAAAAAGAGAGTTTTCACCGGTGGACGGCGGCAGAGCTCCGGCCGGGTGACGGTGAGCCGGTGGGGCTCCACCTTTGCGGCGTACCAGCCCACCGCCGCGCCTGCGGCAGCAGCTCCAGCGGCCGCGCCCAGAAACAGCCGGGCGGCCCGATCGACACGGTTTTGATCCATAGGGTCTGACCTCCTGTGTTGCGTTCGTTACATTTATTATAACAAAAATGCACCCTGCTTGAAAAGCAAGCAGGGTGCGAAGAAATCGTGAAAAATCAGTAGCCCACGATGATGCCGCCATCCTGAGCGTAGAAGCTGGTCAGGCCGCTGCAGGGAAGAATGGTCACGTCCGCGCCGGGCCACTTGGTCTCGATGCCGTGGCGCAGCAGCTGGGCGGCGTTCTCGTTGAAGCAGTGGCTGATGACCACCGGCGTGCCCTGATAGCCCCGCCGGTCCATCTCTTCCAGAATGAAGGCCAGGGTGCGGGTCTCGCCGCGGGTCTTGTGCAGCATTTCCAGCTTGCCCTCGTCGCTGCCGCGGCCCACGATGCGCATGCCCATCTTACCGGCTACAAAGCCAACCACGCGGCTCATCCGGCCGTTCTTTACCAGATTGTCGAAGCAGGAAAGGGCAAACAGCACCTGCCGGGGTGCATAGTATACCTCCAGCTCCTTCACCAGCTCGTCAAAGGCCAGACCCTGGCCGATCAGTTCATTGGCCTTGCGGATGGCCAGCGCCATCTCGCCGCCGGTGGACAGGCTGTCCAGCACATAGATGTTTTTGTCCGGGTGGCTTTCCAGCACCATTTCCTTTGCAATCATGGCGCTGTTGTAGCTGCCGGAAAGATTGCTGCTGATGGTCACTGCAATGATGTTATCGCCCAGCAGGAATTTTTCCGCCCATTCCTCGGGGCTGGGGCAGGCGGTGGTGGAAGCGCCGTTGTAGTTGCGCATCTCGGCCATCATGACGGCCACGTCCAGCGCGGCATTGTCCACAAATTCCCGGTCGGCCACACGGATCTTCAGTGGCACGGTGGCAAATCCGGTCTCGGGCGCGGGTGCGGGCAGGCTGCGCAGCTCGCAGGAGGAGTCGGCAACGATCATCCAAGTCATAGTAAATACACTCCCTTTAGGTGGCGCGGTGCCGCGCGATTTACATAGTTTTTAATACTAGATATATTATAGAGGCTTTGGCGCTGTTCGTCAAGGCGAAACGGGTCAGCCGCAGTTGTAGTCGATGGGCAGGGTGGGCAGGCCGTTCAGGTCAAGGCCCGCCACGTTGCCGCTTTGCAGCTCGTAAAAGCCCTGGGAAGCGATCATGGCCCCGTTGTCGCCGCAGAATTCCACCGCAGGCAGGCAGAGCTTTGCCCCCAGCTTCTGGGCGCCCTCGTTCACAAGGCAGCGCAGCAGGCTGTTGGCGGCCACACCGCCTGCAAGGCAGAGGGTGGAAGCACCGGTGTCCTTCGCGGCGGCCAGCAGCTTGTCGGCCAGAATTTCGTCGATGCGGTGTTCAAAGCTGGCGGCCATGTCTGCCACATTCACGGTTTCGCCCCGCATCTCGGCCTGATTCACCGCGTTCAGCACCGCGGTTTTCAGGCCGGAAAAGCTCACGTTGTATTTGCCCTCCACATGGGGCACCGGCAGTTTGTAGGCTTTGGGGTTGCCGGTGCGGGCCGCCTTGCTGATGGCCGGGCCGCCCGGATAGCCAAGGCCCAGGGTGCGGGCTACCTTGTCGAAGGCCTCGCCCGCCGCGTCGTCCACCGTGCGGCCCAGCACTGTGAAGTGGGTGTAGTCACTCACCTGCACAATATGGCTGTGGCCGCCGCTGGCCACAAGGCACAGGAAGGGGGGCTTTAAGTCCGGGTGGGTCAGGTAGAGGGCGGCGATGTGCCCCCGCAGATGATGCACCGGGATCAGGGGTTTGTTTGCCGCGTAGGCAAGGCCCTTGGCAAAGTTCACGCCCACCAGCACCGCGCCGATCAGCCCCGGCGCGAAGGAGACGGCGATGCCGTCCAGCTGGGAGGGGGTCATGCCCGCATCCGCCAGCGCCTTTTCCACGGTGGCGCTGATGTATTCCGCGTGGCGGCGGCTGGCGATCTCCGGCACCACGCCGCCATACAGGGCCTGCTCCGCCACACTGGTGGAGATCACATTGCTCACCAGCTCGCGGCCGTCCTTCACCACGGCGGCGGCGGTTTCATCGCAGGTGCTCTCGATTCCTAAAATATACATTTTGTAATATCACCATGCTTTTCAACAAATATCTGGGGAATCCGGGCCGGTTCTGCCTGTTTCACAGCGCCCGGTGCATGAGGACCGCGTCCTCGGTGGGGTTCTGGTAAAAGCGGGGGCGGCGGCCGTCCGCCACAAAGCCCGCCTGCTCATACAGGGCAATGGCCCCCGCGTTGGAAGCCCGCACCTCCAGAAAGGCGGTCTCGGCGCCCTCACCGCGCAGCGCCTCCATGCTTTCCCGCAAAAGGGCGCCGCCCGCACCGGTGCGCCGGGCTTTTGGGGATACGGTCAGGGTGTACAGGCTGGCTTCTCCGGCGGCCAGCTGCCAGGCGGCAAGGCCCACCACCGGCTGGCCGGGCAGCAGGGCCACGAACAGGCGGGACGCGCCGCCTGCCTGCTGGTTTTCCAGCTCTTCGGTGAGCTGGGCAAGGCTCCAGGGGTCGCCTGCGCTTTGCTCAATCTGCCCACAGATCTCCAGATCGGCCCGTTCCATGGGCCGGATAAAGTATTCCACGAAAAAACGCCTCCTCTGTGGAAAACCCGCCTTAGTGGGATTTCAGCCAGGTCTTGCCCTGGCCCACGTCGGCGGTCAGGGGTACGGAATAGCTCACCGCACCCTCCATCTCCTCCTTCAGGATGCGGGCCACGGTCTCGGCTTCCGTTTCCGGGGCCTCCACGATCAGTTCGTCGTGCACCTGCAGAATCAGCTTTGCGGTCAGGCCCTCGGTGCGCAGCCGCCGCCATACCTTTACCATGGCCAGCTTGATCACGTCCGCCGCGGTGCCCTGAATGGGGGTGTTCATGGCCATCCGCTCGCCCAGCGCCCGCAGGTTGTGGTTTTTGCTGGCCAGCTCGGGCAGGGCCCGGCGGCGGCCGAACAGGGTGGTCACATAGCCCTTCTCGGTGCCGTGGGCGATGGTTTCGTCCATATAGTTTTTCACGCCGGGGAAGGTGGCCAGATAGTTCTTGATGAACTGGTCCGCCTCTTTCACCGACACATTGATGTCGCGGGAAAGGCTGAACGCGCCGATGCCGTACACAATGCCGAAGTTCACCGCCTTGGCGGAGGAGCGCAGGGCGGGGGTGATCATCTCCGGCGGCAGGTTGTAGATCTTCGCGGCGGTGCTGCGGTGGATGTCCTGCCCGGTCAGAAAGGCCTGCCGCATGGATTCATCGCCGGAAATGTGGGCCAGCAGCCGCAGCTCGATCTGGCTGTAGTCCGCGTCCACCAGCGTGCAGCCGGGCTTTGCCACAAAGAACTGGCGCAGCTGGCTGCCCAGCGGGGTGCGGATGGGAATGTTCTGCATGTTGGGCTCGCTGGAGGAAAGCCGCCCGGTGCGGGCCTCGGTCTGGTTGAAGGTGGAGTGCATCCGCCCGTCCGGCCCGATCACCTTCAAAAGGCCCTCCACATAGGTGGAGTTCAGCTTCTGGTAGGTGCGGTACTGCAGAATGTCGTTGATTACCGGGTGCTCGCTGCGCAGGCTATCCAGCGTTTCCGCGTTGGTGGAATAGCCGCTCTTGGTCTTTTTGCGGGGCGGCAGGCCCAGCTTTACAAACAGCGCCTCGCCCAGCTGCTTGGGGCTGTTCACGTTGAACTCATAGCCCACCTGCTCGTAAATACGGGCAAGGCAGCCCTCCAGCTCCTGCTTCATCTTTTCGCCAAAGGCCACAAGGCCCTCTTTGTCCACCAGCATGCCGGTGCGCTCCATGTCCGCCAGCACCAGAGCCAGCGGCAGCTCCACCTCAGCCAGCAGCCGGTCCATGCCCTCCTCGGTCACCCTGGCGGAAAGGGTATCGTACAGGCCGGCCAGCACCCCGGCCAGCGGGGCGGACTCGCACCGGAAAGCGGGCTGGATGCCGTATTCCGCGGTCAGATTTTCCACCGTGTAGCTGCTGGCGGCGGGGTTCAGCAGATAAGCGGCCAGCTTTGCATCAAACACGATGCTCTTGCCCTCGCCGCCGTTTGCCAGCGCTAGATGATAGAGCGGCTTTGCGTCGAATACCCGCAGGGTGGCGTCGCTGTCCAGCAGGCGGGCCAGTGCGGCCTCGTCCAGCGGGTAGACGGCGTTTTCCTGCACCGCGTACCAGCTGCCGTTTTCCTGCGCCAGCTCATACCGGCCCTCGGGCAGCATGGGCAGCACGTCCGGTTCCACCACTGGCAGCTCCGGCGCGGGGGCGGCAGCCCTGGGGGTCACGCCGTCCAGACCCAGACGGGGGGCAAGGCTGTGGATTTCCAGTTCGGCCAGCAGCCCGGCGGCCGCGGCCGCGTCGCCCTCGCCCCGTTTGTAGGTGCCGGGGGCGGTTTCCACGGGAATGGCGCAGTCGATCTCCGCCAGCTTGCGGGAGAGCTCGGCCTCCTCCTTGTGAGTGGTCAGCTTTGTGCGCACGCCGGGCTTGATGGCGCTGTCGTCGATGTTCTCGTACACGCCGGCCAGGCTGCCGAATTTCTGAATCAGGGCAAGGGCGGTCTTTTCGCCCACGCCCGCCACGCCGGGAATGTTGTCCGAGGTGTCGCCCATCAGGCTCTTCACCTCGATGAGCTGCTTCGGGCTCACGCCGTATTTTTCCTCCACGGCGGCCTTGTCCATCACCACAGTTTCGCTGCGGCCCATCCGGGTGGCGGCCAGCAGCACGGTCACATGGTCGTTCACCAGCTGCAGGCTGTCCCGGTCACCGGTGGCCAGATAGCACTCGTCGCCCCGGGCGGCAGCGGCCGCGCTCAGGGTGCCCAGAATGTCGTCCGCCTCGTAGCCCTCCCTGGAGACCATCACAAAGCCCAGTTCCGCCAGCAGCTCCTTGAGCACCGGCATCTGCTGGGCCAGCTCCTCGGGCATGCCCTTGCGGGTGGCCTTGTAGCCGTCGTACATCTTGTGGCGGAAGGTGGGAGCCTTCAGATCAAAGGCGATGGCCACCTCGTCCGGCTGAACCTCTTTTAAAAGGTTCAGCAGAATATTCATAAAGCCGTAGATGGCGTTGGTGTAACGGCCATCCTTGGTGGTGAGCAGCTTGATGCCGTAGAAGGCACGGTTCACAATGCTGTTGCCGTCCAAAACCAGCAGTTTCATGGGCAGACCTCCGAAAAATGTGTGTTGACCGCCCGCCCCAAAGGGGCCCGGCGGCGATTGCTGTATTTATTAAGTATACCACAAGGGCGGGTTTTATGGTACAATAAACCCTGGATTTATCCCGGGCAAAGCCGCCCGGTCATTCAAAGGAGAAACCTCAATGCAGCTTGGCAATATGACCTTTGCCCCCGGCGCGGTGCTGGCCCCCATGGCCGGCTTTACCGACGCCGCCTGCCGCCGTCTGGCGGCCAATCACGGGGCGCTTTACACCATCAGCGAGATGGTCAGCGCGAAGGCCCTGACCTTTGGCGACAAAAAAAGCGCCCAGCTGATCTATAATGAAAACAACCCGGCCCCCTATGGGGTGCAGCTGTTCGGCGCGGAGCCCGAGACCATGGGGCAGGCCACAGCTCTGATTCAGAAGTACAAATTCGACTTCATCGACATCAACATGGGCTGCCCGGCCCCCAAGATCAACTCCAGCGGAGCGGGCAGCAAGCTGATGCTGGACCCCAAAAACTGCGGCGACATCGTGGCCGCTGTAGTGAAGGAGAGCCAGGGCAAGCCGGTCACCGTGAAGATGCGCGCCGGCTGGGATGCTGACCACATCACCGCCGTGGAGGTGGCCAAGGCCTGCGAGGCTGCGGGCGCGGCGCTGGTGGCGGTGCACGGCCGCACCCGGGAGCAGATGTATCAGCCCGGCACCGTGGACTGGAAGATCATCGAAGCGGTGAAAAAGGCGGTGAAGATCCCGGTGCTCGGCAACGGCGATATTGAATCCGCCGCCGATGCGCTGGCCATGGTGAACGCCACCGGCTGCGACGGCGTGATGGTGGGCCGGGCCGCGCTGGGCGACCCCTGGATCTTTGCCGAGATCAGGGCCGCGCTGAACGGCGAGCCTGCCCCGGAAAAGCCCACCCTGCGCCAGCGGCTGGAAGCCCTGCGCACTCAGGTGTATGAGATGTGTGAGGAAAAGGGCGAGTGGGTGGCCATGCCCCAGGCCCGCAGCCAGGCCCTTTACTACATGAAGGGCCTGAAGGGCGCGGCGGGGCTGCGCCGGGCCTGCTGCCAGCTGAGCCATTACGAGGATCTGGACGAGCTGTTCCAGAAGGTATACGACGCGGGCAACCGATGAGCGGCTCAGTCTGCGCTCTGGCCGGTCAGCTCGTCCAGCGGCTGGGCGTAGCAGGGCAGCATGTGCACGATGAAGTAGTCCGCCTCCGGGCAGTGCATTTCCTTTAATGCGGCCCGCTGCTGGGTCAGCGCGGCGGCAAACTCCCGGTTGCCCGCCTGCACCTCCTCGGTGCATTTGATCAAAGCGCTCAGCCGGTCCGCCGCCTTGAGCAGCTTTGTCTCCGGTTCGGTGAGCAGGCTGCCGGTCACATAGCCGGCCATCTCGCCCCGCAGCTGGGGCGGCAGATACCCCAGAAGGGCAGCGGCGCTCTCGTCCTCCAATGCTTTGTAGGCTTTGCGCAGCCGGTCGTTTTTGTATTTCACCGGGGTGGGCATGTCGCCGGTAAGGATTTCCTGCGCGTCGTGATACAGTGCTGCCACCGCCACCGTCTCCGGCCGCACCGGCGTGCCGGTGATCTTTTGCGCGATCAGGCACAGGGTGTGGGCCAGAATGGCGGTGTCCGCCGCGTGCTCGCTCAGGCTCTCGGTGCGGGAGGCGTGCATCAAGCTCCACCGGCGGATGTATTTCATCCGGCTCACCAGCGCGTTAAAGGAATAGATTTTCATTTCTTTCACACTCCTGTGCGTTAAACTTGTATAGATTGCGTCCAATGGGCGCGTTACGAAAACACTATACCATATTTTCCCGCCCGGGGGCAGCCCCGGCGCGCCGAAAAGGGGAAGGATGTGAGGTGCGTTCTATGATACGCCCACTGGAAAAACCACAGAACAAATACTGGCTCACCTTCGCGCTGTGCGGCCTTGCCGCCGCGCTGATGTTCCTGCCTTTTTACATTGTGGATAAAGGCTCCTTTTTATACGCGGGGGACTTTAATAGCCAGCAGATCGCCTTTTATTATTCCGCCAATGAATTTGTAAAATCCGGCGGCGGCTCCTTCAGCTGGGCCACCGATCTGGGCAGCGGCTTTCTGAACAGCTACGCCTTTTATCTGGCGGGCAGCCCTTTCTGGTGGCTGAGCCTTTTGTTCCCGGCAGCCTGGATGCCCTATCTGATGGTGCCGCTGCTCTGCCTGAAATTCGCGGTGGCAGGCGGGGGCGCTTACCTGTGGATGCGCCGCTATGCCCGCAAGGCAAACATGGCGGTGCTGGGCGCCTGCATGTACGCCTTTTCCGGCTTCACGGTCTACAATGTGTTCTTCAACCATTTTGTGGACGTGGTGGCCCTGTTTCCCTATCTTTTGTGGGCGCTGGATGCGGCGGTGTATGAAAAGCGGCGCGGGCCGTTCGCGGTGCTGGTGGCGCTGAACTTACTCAACAACTACTTCTTCTTCGCCGGTCAGGTGGTGTTCCTGGCCATCTATTTTGTGTGCATGGTTCTGGCCGGGCGCTACCGCATCAACGGCCGTACCTTCGGCGCGCTGGCCTTCGAAAGTCTGGCCGGCGTGGGCATGGGGGCCATTCTGGCCATCCCCACCATGCTCAGCCTGCAGAACAACCCCCGGGTGTCCAGCTTCTCCGAGGGCTTCGGCCTGCTGCTTTACGGCAACGTGCAGCAGTACGCCGCCATTCTTTACAGCTTCTTCTTCCCGCCGGACTGCCCCTACATGCCGGTGATCTTTGATTCCGGCGTGATCAAGTGGACCAGCATGACCGCCTACCTGCCGCTGGTGAGCATGATGGGCGTGCTGGCCTACTGCCGGTGCAAAAAGGGCACCGCCTTCAAGTGGATTCTCAGCGTCTGCCTGGTGATGGCGCTGGTGCCGGGGCTGAACTCCATGTTCTACGCCATGAACTCCAGCTACTATGCCCGCTGGTACTACATGCCGGTGCTCATTATGTGTGCGGTCACCGTCTACGGGCTGGAGCACGAGGACGAGGTGGATTTGAAAAAGGGCCTTCGCCCCACGCTGGCGGTGCTGCTGGCCTACTGCGCCTTCGCGCTGGTGCCCACCGAGACCGACGATGGCGGCTGGAAGATCGGCGTGATGGACTACCCGGAAAAGTTCTTTTTGAACTTCGGCATCGCCTTCATCGGGGTGCTGCTGTTCTGGGTGCTGTGGCTCATGTACAAGCGCACTCCCCAGCTGCCCCGGCGGCTCACCGCGGCGGTGCTGGCCTTCGGATGCCTGTATGGCGCGGTGCACATTTCCATCGGCAAGTTTGCCCAGTGGGATAACGACAAGGACTTCTACCAGCAGCAGTATGTGGACGCCCGCGCTCTGGCGGACATTCTGCCGGAGGGCGCCTACCGCATCGACGACTACGAATGCTACGACAACGTGGGCCTGTGGGTGAACCGGAGCGATCTGCAAACCTTCAACTCCACCGTGGCTCCCTCCATTCTGGAGTTCTACCCCAAGGTGGGCGTGAAACGGGATGTGCGCAGCGCCCCCGAGATGGACAAGTACGCCCTGCGCGGCCTGCTCAGTGTGAAATACACCATCTGCCCGGTGGACAAGCAGGAGGAGTTTGAGGAAAAGGCCGGCGACAACTGGCGCTACTGGGCCACTCAGGGCCAGCTGGCAGTGTATGAAAACACCGACTGGCTGCCCATGGCCTACTTCTACGACGCCTACATCACCGAGGAGGAGTATGAGGAGATTCCGGAGGATTACCGGGCAAACCTGCTCATGCGGGCCATCGTGCTCAGCGAGGAGCAGATCAACACCTGGGGCGGCGGGCTGCGCCATCTGACCGAAGAGGAACAGACCGACTTCGACCGGGCCCGCTACGAGGAGGATCTGGACGCCCGGCAGGCCATGGCCGCCAGCAGCGTTGTGCTGGACAACTGGGGCCTGACCGCTGACATCCAGCTGGAAAACAGCGGCCTTGTGTTCTTCCCGGTGCCCTATGACGCGGGCTTTTCCGCTACCGTGAACGGCGAGGAGGCCCCGGTGCTCAAGGTATACGGCGGAATGATGGCGGTTCCCGCCCAGGCGGGCGACAACAGCATCCGGCTGGAATACCACACCGAAGGCCTGAACGTGAGCCTTGCACTGGCGGCGGTGAGCGCCGTGGCCTTTGCCGGGTATCTGGGGCTGAATGCCCATGCCCGCAAAAAGCGCCGGGCGGCGCTGGCACAAGCGCATTGCCCGGACCCGCAGCCCTGAACCATAAAGGAGAAATGACCCAATGGATTTTGCAAAGATTCTTGCCGGGGAGCTGAACGTCCCCGAGCAGTATGTTTCGGCGGCCATCCGCCTGATCGACGAGGGCAACACCATTCCCTTCATTGCCCGTTACCGCAAGGAAGCTACCAACGCCATGGATGACCAGGTGCTGCGCCAGCTGGCGGACCGGCTGGAGTACCTGCGCGGGCTGGAAAAGCGCAAGGGCGAGGTGGCGGCCACCATCGAGGAGCTGGGCGCCATGACGCCGGAGCTGCAAAAGGCGCTGGATGCCGCCAAAACGCTGGCTGAGGTGGAGGATATCTACCGCCCCTACAAGCCCAAGCGCAAGACCCGGGCCAGCGTGGCCAAGGCCCGGGGGCTGGAGCCGCTGGCCCAGGCCATCTTTGCCCAGAAGCCGGGTCTGGATGTGAACGCCGAGGCGGCAAAGTACATCAATGACGAGGTGCCGGACGCCGAGGCCGCACTGGCCGGTGCGCGGGACATCATCGCCGAGCAGGTGAGCGACGACGCGGCCCTGCGGGCCCAGCTGCGCCGCTTCTACCAGACCTTCGGCCTTGTGAAGAGCAGGGCCGCAAAGGAAGAGGACAGCGTATACGCCGGGTACTATGATTTCAGCCAGGCGGTGAATAAAATCGCCGGCCACCGGGTGCTGGCGCTGGATCGTGGCGAGCGGGAAGGCTTTTTGAAGGTGACCGTGGAGGTGGATGCGGAAAAGGCGGTGGGCGGTATCCGCCGCATGTTCGTGAAGGCGGGCGGCGGCCCCAGCGCGGCTCAGGTGAGCGCCGCGGTGGAGGACGCCTACACCCGGCTAATTCATCCCAGTCTGGAGCGTGAGGTGCGCTCCAATCTGTCCGACGAGGCCGCCGAGGGCGCCATTCAGGTGTTCGGTGAAAACCTGCGCCAGCTGCTTCTGCAGCCGCCCATCAAGGGCAAGGTGGCCCTTGGCATGGACCCGGGCTACCGCATGGGCTGCAAGCTGGCGGTGGTGGACGAAACCGGCAAGGTGCTGGACACCGCGGTGGTCTACCCGGTGCCGGAGTTCAAAAAGGTGGAGCAGGCCAAGGCAAAGGTGAAGGATCTGATCCGCCGCCACCATGTGCAGATCATCGCCATCGGCAACGGCACTGCCGGCAAGGAGACCGAGATCTTCGCCGCCGAGGTGATCCGAGAGCTGGGCGGCGGTGTGCAGTACATGGTGGTCAGCGAGGCGGGGGCCAGCGTTTACTCCGCCAGCAAGCTGGCTGCCGAGGAGTTCCCCCAGTTCGACGTGAATCTGCGCAGCGCGGTAAGCATTGCCCGCCGCCTGCAGGACCCGCTGGCCGAGCTGGTGAAGATCGACCCCAAGGCCGTGGGTGTGGGCCAGTATCAGCACGATATGCCCCAGAAGCGGCTGAACGAAACGCTGGACGGCGTGGTGGAGGACTGCGTGAACAGCGTGGGCGTGGACCTGAACACCGCCAGCGCCCCGCTGCTGGCCCGTGTGGCGGGCCTGAGCACCTCCACCGCCAAAAACGTGGTGGTATGGCGGGAGGAGAACGGCGCATTTGCCAGCCGTGCCCAGCTGAAAAAGGTGAAGGGCCTTGGCCCCAAGGCCTTTGAGCAGTGCGCGGGCTTCCTGCGCATTCCCGGGGCAAAGAAGGCGCTGGACGGCACCGCCGTCCACCCGGAAAGCTACCCGGCGGCGGAAAAGCTGCTGAGCCTGTGCGGCTTTGCGGATAAGGACATCGGCACCGAGGCCATTCAGGCCCTGCCCAAAAAGGCGAAGGAGATCGGGTTTGCCACCCTGTGCGCCGAGACCGGCGCGGGCGAGCCTACCCTGAAGGACATCATCGCCGAGCTGCTGCGCCCCGGGCGGGACATGCGGGACGAGCTGCCCGCGCCCATGCTGCGCAGCGATGTGATGAGTCTGGAGGATTTAAAGCCCGGCATGGAGCTGATGGGCACCGTGCGCAACGTGATCGACTTCGGCGCCTTTGTGGACATCGGTGTGCATCAGGACGGTCTGGTGCACATCAGCCAGCTGAGCGACAAGTTCATCAAGCACCCCAGTCAGGCGGTGAAGGTGGGCGACGTGGTCAAGGTGAAGATTCTGGACGTGGACCAGAAGAAAAAGCGCATCAGCCTGACCATGAAGGGGCTCAATCACCAGTAAATCAAAGCGGGATACCGGAAAAGGGAGGAAACGGCCATGCAGGTAAAATTCAGCGTGTATTTCTGCAGCGAGGAGGGCGAGCGCTTTTTCGGCGCGGGCCCCTGTGAGCTGCTGCTGGCGGTGGAGCGGCTGGGCAGCCTGCGGGCTGCCGCCCACGAGATGGGCATGGCCTACACCAAGGCCTTCTCCATGATCAAGCGGGCGGAAAAGGAGTTCGGCTTTGCCATGACCCAGCGCACCATTGGCGGCAAGGGAGGCGGCGGCAGCATCCTCACTCCTCAGGCGCAGGAGCTGCTCATGCGCTATCAGGCCTACCGCACCGCCTGCGGCCAGAGCGCACAGGATCTGTACAACACCTATTTTTCCACCTTCCACCCGGTGCGGGATCTTCCGCCGGAGAAAAACCGGGAATAAACAGCAAAAAAGCCGCGGAGCATTCCAAACGAATGCCCCGCGGCTTTTTTCTGCCGCAAAGGTTACAGGTAGTGCACCGCGATCATGATCACGCCCAGCACGGTGAGCACCGCGCCGGTGGCCCGGTTGAGCACCACAGGGCTTGCCCGGTTGGCGAAACGGGCGGCAATGAGCGCCCACACCAGTGTAAACAGCATGCACAGCACCAGCACAAAAACATCCGGTGTGCCGCCGATGGCGAAGTGGGAAACGGCGCCGGTGAGGGCGGTGAAGGTCATGATGAACACGCTGGTGCCCACCGCGGTTTTCAGCTCGTAGCCAAGCACACTGGTGAGGATGAGAAGCATCATCAAACCGCCGCCTGCGCCCACAAAGCCGCAGATGAAGCCGATCACCACGCCGCAGCCCAGCGATTGCAGGCAGCTCACCAGCGGCGAAAGCCCGGCCCGCTTTTCCTTGGTGGTGGTCACCGGCAGCACGATGAATTTCAGGCCCAGGAACAATGTCATGAACAGCGAGAAGCCACCCATGGTCTGGCTGGGCATCAGGCTGGCAGCCCAGCTGCCCACCATGGTGAACACCAGCACGGCGGCCATCATCACCAGCCCGCCCCGGATGTCCAGATTTTTGTTTTTTCCGTAGGTAATGGCGGAAGCGGCGCTGGCCAGCACGTCGCTGGCAAGGGCGATGCCCACCGCCAGGTAGGGATCCATGTGCAGGAAGGTGATGAGCATGGGGCTGATCACCGCGGCGGCACTCATGCCGGCGAATCCGGTGCCCAGGCCCGCGCCCATCCCCGCGAAAAAGCATACGATCAGGGTCAAAAGCATCTTGTTATCGGCCTCACTTTGCTCAGAAAATCGTAAAAAACAGCATAGCGCAAAAACGCGAAAAAACTGTGAAAATTCAAAAAAGCCCGGCCTTCCAGAATGGAAGGCCGGAAATCCGTAACATCAGGAAAATATCACAGCAGCGGAACACCGGCAGCGCGGCAGGCGGCGCGGGTTTCGTCGTCCCACAGGCTCACCTGCACCTCGCCCACATGTACCTTGCCCAGCAGCAGCATGCACAAACGGCTCTGGCCGATGCCGCCGCCGATGGTCAGGGGCAGCTCGCCCGCCAGCAGCATCTTGTGGAAGGGCAGTTCGCGGCGGTCGTCGCAGCCGGCCTCGGTGAGCTGCCGGTCCAGTGCGGCCGAGTCCACACGGATGCCCATGCTGCTGATCTCGATGGCCTGGCCCAGAGGCTCGTGCCAGAACAGCAGATCGCCGTTCAGGGTCCAGTCGTCGTAGTCGGGGGCGCGGCCGTCGTGGGGCTTTCCGCTCTTCAGCTTGCCGCCGATCTGCATGATGAAAATGGTGCGGTGCTCTTTGGCAAAGGCATTCTCCCGCTCCTTGGGGGAAAGCCCGGGGTACAGATCCTCCAGCTCCTGGCTGGTCACAAAGGTGACCTCCCGGCACAGGCTGGTGTTCAGGTCTGCAAACTGCCATTTCAGCTCGTCCAGTGTGGAGCTGATGGCGTACACGATGTTCTGCACCGTGTGCTTGAGAAATTCCGGGGTGCGGTCCTGAGCGGTGATCACCTTTTCCCAGTCCCACTGGTCCACATAGATGGAATGCAGGTTGTCCATTTCCTCATCCCGGCGGATGGCGTTCATGTCGGTCACCAGGCCGTTGCCCACCCGGAACCCGTACTGATGCAGGGCCAGCCGCTTCCACTTGGCCAGGCTGTGCACCACCTGAGCGCTGGAGTCGGTGGCGGGCACGTCGAAGCTGACCGGGCGCTCCACGCCGTTCAGGTCGTCGTTCAGGCCGGTGGCCGGATCCACAAACAGGGGCGCGGTGACCCGCTTCAGATGCAGTGCGGCGCAGAGCTTCACCTCGAAGATCTGCTTGATCAGGCCGATGGCCTTCTGGGTGTCGTAAAGGCCCAGGCAGGGGATGTAGCCGCCGGGCAGTACGGTCTTGTTCATTGGTCTTATTCCTCCTCGGGCTTGGGTTCAATGCGCACCAGCAGGCTGAGAATGCGCTTGTCCTCCACCTTTTCCACTGTGACATGCAGGTTCTGGAACTCGAAGCTCTCGCCGGGGTCGGGAATGTGCTCCAGGCACTCCAGAGCCCAGCCGGCCACGCTGGAATAGTCGCTGTCGAAATCCTTGATCTTCAGGCCCAGCTCGTCGAACAGATCGTCGATGTTCACCTCGCCGGCCACCCGGTACAGGTTCTCCTCCAGCTTCTGGATGGGAGTCTCCTCCACCGCGTCGGTCTCGTCGAAGATCTCGCCCACCAGCTCCTCCAGCACGTCCTCCATGGTCACAAGGCCCAGGGTTCCGCCGTAGTCGTCGGTCACAATGGCCATGTGCTGCTTTTTGCGGCGCAGCTCGGCCAGCAGATCATTGATGTGCTTGGTGCGGTACACGAAGGGAATGTCGCGGCAGAGTTCCCGCACGTTCACGGGTTTATTCTGCGCCAGGCAGCTGAACAGATCCCGGGTGTGGAGCATGCCGATGATGTGATCGATGTCGTTTTCATACACCGGAATGCGGGTGTAGCTGTTGGCCAGCACGGTGGCGATGATCTGATCCACCGGATCATTCACGTCCACAGCCAGCATATCCACGCGGGGAATCAGAATCTCCTGCACGGTAATATCGTCGAAGTCGATGACCGATTGGATGATGTCGGTTTCCTGACTGTCCAGCACGCCTTCTTCCTCCACCGTATCGATGATGGTTTTCAGCTCATCCTCGGTCACACTGGGCTGGTCGTCCGCTGCCTTGCGGCCGAAGGCCAGCTTTTTCAGCAGCACAAAGAACAGCACCAGCGGGGTGAACAGCTTGCGCAGCAGATCAATGATGCCTGCCACCCGGATGGCGATGGTTTCCGCGTGCTCCTTGGCAAGGCTCTTGGGAAGAATCTCGCCGAAGATCAGCACCAGCAGGGTCATTACCACGGTGGAAACCGTGGGGCCCCACTGCTGGCCCACAATGGCAACTGCCATTACGGTACCCAGCGAGGAGCTGGCCATGTTCACGATGTTGTTACCGATCAGGATGGTGGAGATGGTCTTGTCGTAGTCGTCGGCAATTTTCAGCGCCAGAGCCGCGCCCTTGTCGCCGCTTTCGGCGCGGTTGCGCATGCGGATGCGGTTGAAGGAGGAAAGCGCGGTTTCGCTGCCGGAGAAAAACGCCGAACCGGCAACCAGAAGAAGAATGAACAGGTACATACTAGGGCCAGGAGTATCCAAAAACAATCACGAACCTTTCTGAATTTCACATGTAGTTTATCGAATGCAGCCCCCGCATCAGGGGCAGGGGTTACCTTATTATATATAGCAGAACATGGCCGTCAATGCAACAAAAATATGGCGGATTCTGGTGGCGGAGGACAAGGTGTTTTTACCTGAGGAACAAAGGGATATGGATAAATGTTTCCTGAGTGTGAATCAATCTCAATGTTAAAGACAAAAGTAACAAAAAGCAACTGATGAAAACTGCGCTTTTGATACATCGGGGAGAAACTTTTGAAAAGTGGCGACAAATGGATTATTCCGTGCTATAATGCCTACCGAGGAGCAAGGGTGTGTTTGAGGGGCGGCTGTTTCGACCATACTAAGCACATCGGCGTTTGCTCCGGAAGAAAACCGGAATGCCGCGCGCAGGGGAAAGGCGTGCCGCCGGGAAAAAACCAATTTATTTGATTTTTTGGGAGGCATGAGAACAATGATGAAAGAAATCAAGGTTTCCAGCTTCAAACAGGTTAAGGACATTGTAAGCGCCGCAGCTTCCTGCGAGTGCGAGCTGAACGTGCAGGATCTGAAGGGCGTTATCGCCGATGCCAAGAGCATTTTGGGCCTGATGAATCTGGATTACAAGCACCCCGTCAAGCTGATGGGTGAGAACGCCGAGGAAGTAGAGCAGGTCTACAACGCGGTTGTTCAGTAATCAAGCGCAAAACAAGGGAACAAAAGCCCGGCTGGTGCCAAGCACCAGCCGGGCTTTTCCTTTGCCGGGAAGCGCCTTTTTCTTCAGGCAGCACCGCACAATTCACGCCGCATGGCTCAGGCGGACGTATCGCGCCCCAAATTTCCGTGCGATTCAGCCAAAATGCTTACGCATCCACCAGGGATCGACTGCGCTTCCGGGTTCCTGTCACAAAAATTTTCCGGCGCGCTGCACCATCTGGAATTGTGCGGTATTGCCTTTACAGCCCCCGGGCGGCATGGTAAAATGAAAACAACTGTGACGCGAATATACGGGAAATGGGGCAATTTCTTGAAGAAAACAGTCAAATGGATCCTGGTCATCTGCTGTTTGTGCGGACTGGCCGGGTTTTTGGCGTTCAGCGGCTGGCAGCAGTCCCGCCAGCTGTTCGGGGCCCGGCTGGCCGGGCAGAGCCAGATCGAGCGCATTACCCAAACCACCGCGCTGACCGCCGACGAATGCGCACTGTACTGGAACGGGGTAGAGCTTGCCTATAATCGGGAGCTAGGGGCCTATTGCCTGCCCCAGCCGCTGGAGGGCGAGCCCACCGGTACGCTCAGTGCCCAGTGGGGCAGCATCTATCTGCCGGACTGGCTGTGGCAGGAGGATGGCGTCGAGGCCATCGCCAGCGGCAGCCCGCAGGCGGTGTATGTGAGCGATGGTAAGCAGTGGAAAAAGCTGTATGTATACCGCAGCGGCATGCCGGTAATTTCCATCGACAGCCAGGTGCGGGTGAGCACCCCCCGCGACCGGGACGTGGTGGGTTACACCATGGGCCGCCTGCCAGTGGAAAACAACTACGGCAGCATCCGGGTGTTCTGGCCGGAGGGCAACCTGCGACAGCAGGTGGTGAGCACCGGTGTGGAATGGCACTGGCGGGGCAACGCCAGCTATTTTGCGGACAAAAAGTCCTACCGGCTGAATCTGCTGGACGAAAACGGCAACCCGGACGCCCAGGATCTGCTGGGCCTTGGCTCGGATGCGGACTGGATTCTTCTGAACCTGGCCACCGACGTGACCCGCGTGCGGGACAAGGTGGCAAACGATGTGTGGAATCAGATGAGCGCCACCTGGGAGTTTGACCCGTCAGGGGCTGTCTGCGAGTTCGTGGAGCTGTATCTGAACGACGAATACATGGGTGTATACCTGCTGTGCACCAACATCGACCGGCAGCTGCTGGATCTCCAGGGCGGCGACCGGCTGTACAAATACCGCCAGGCTACCATGATTCAGGCTGAGGACTTTGACCAGCTGGAGCAGGAGCAGAGCCTGGAATGGCTCAATAAGCTGGAGGTGGTCTGGCCCAAACTGTGGACTGAGGGCGTCTGGCAGGAAATGCGGGACTATGTGACCGCCTTCTACCGGCCCGAGAGCCATCCGGAGGCGGAAGAGCTGGAGCAGATGGTCAATGTGGACAACCTGATCGATGTGGCTCTGTTCAAGCAGTTCACCTGCGCCATCGACAACTCCTACCAGAACCAGTATTATCTTTACCGCTCCAATGAAGGAAAAACCTATCGCATCCCCTGGGATCTGAACTACACCTTTGGCGACACCCACGACGGCCTGTTCGAGCTGGATTTCTCCACGCTGGTGGTGCCGGACATGGAGCTGAACAAGCTCTATGAGGCGGACCCGGAGGGAACCGCCGAACGGGTGGCCAGCCGCTGGGCCGAGCTGCGCGAGACCGTGTTCGACTGGGATGCGGTGTATGAAGCCATGGAGAACGAGACCGACTATCTGGTTCGCAGCGGGGCCATGGGCAGGGACTGGGATCTCTGGGGGGCCGAAGGGGCCTATGCCAGCGGCCTTTCCGCCCACCGCACGCTGGATCTGGACGAGACCGATCAGCTGATGGAAAAGCGGCTGGAGTATCTGGATGAATATATGGCGGATTACCGGCCGGAAAGGGTGGAAGCGTTTGGATTACCGGAATGAATGGAAATACCAGGTGAGCGGGGCTCAGCTGGCGGTGCTGGCAGCCCGGCTTTCGCCCATCCTGCGGCCGGACGGCCATCACCGGCCCGGCGGCTACGCCATCCGCAGCCTGTATTTTGACGATTTTTCCAACAGCTGCCTGTGGGAAAACGAGGCTGGCGTGGACGACCGGCGCAAATACCGGCTGCGCATCTACAACGGCGATGCAAGCCTCATCAAGCTGGAAATCAAGGAAAAGCTGCACGGCATGACCCACAAGACCGCCTGCACCATCACGCCGGAGCAGTGCAGGGCCATTATCCGGGGCACGCCCCCGCCGCTGGGCAAGGGCAGCCCGCCTCCCATGAATCTTCTGGCGGCGGCCATGCGCACCCGGGGCCTTGCGCCCAAGGTGATCGTGGAATACGAGCGCACCGCCTACATAAGCCGATTGGGCAATGTGCGCATCACCTTTGACCGGAACATCGCGGCCAGCGCGCCGGTGGGGCTTTTTCTGGAACCCCGGGTGCCCCTCACGCCGGTGCTTCCGGCGGGTCAGCATGTGCTGGAGGTCAAGTACGACGAATTTTTACCGGACCCGGTGGCTCAGGTGCTGGAGCTGGGCCATCTGCGGCGCACCGCGTTCTCCAAATATTATCTCAGCCGGCTGGTTTTGAGCGAGCCGCTGGCGGAAAGGGCAATGCAATATGAGTTTTAACGACGTGATCAAAAACAGCGTGCTGGAGGGCTTTGCCTCCACCGACATCACCCCCGCTGCGCTGGCGGTGGTGCTGGGCATCACCACCCTGCTGGGCGTGTATCTGTATGTGGTGTACCGGCTGGCCAGCCGCAACGCCTTTTACAGCCGGGATTTCAACAAGGCGCTGGCCCTGATGCCGGTGATCACCGCCGCCATCGTGCTGGCCATGCAGAGCAGCATCGTGATCAGCCTGGGCATGGTGGGCGCGCTGTCCATCGTGCGTTTCCGCAACGCGGTGAAGGATCCCATGGATCTGGTGTTCCTGTTCTGGAGCATCAGCATCGGCATCGTGTGCGGCGCCCGGCTGTATTCCATTGCCATCATCGCCAGCCTGGTGGTCACCGTGCTGGTGTTCCTGCTGGATCTGGTGCCGGCGGGCAAGGCCCCCTTTCTGCTGGTGGTCAATGGCAGCGACCCCAATGTGGAACATGCGCTGGAGCCGGTGCTGCACCGTTTCGCCAAGAGCTGCCGGGTGAAGAGCCGCAACCTGACCGCACAGGGTGTGGATCTGATTGTGGAGCTGCGCACCAGCAAGGAGGCTCAGCTGGTGCAGGCCTGCGCCGCGGTGCCCGGTGTGGAGAGCGTGAGCCTGCTGGCCCACGACGGAGAGGCCCGGTTCTGAGCCTTGAGTTTAGCTGCTTTTCTTCTGCAGCAAAGCAAAATCACAGCAAGCAAAAAGCCGCCCGGTTTTCCAAACGGAAAACCGGGCGGCTTTTGTTATGCCTGATTCAGCAGGATGGATCAGCCGTTCACCAGAGCCAGAGTATCGCGAGCGATCATCAGCTCCTCGTTGGTGCAGACCATCAGAATCTTCACGCGGCTGTCCTCAGCGGACAGGTCGATGATGTCGGCGCCGCGCTGCTTGTTCTTCTCCTCGTCCAGCTTGATGCCGAAGAACTCCATGTTCTCGCAAACCTCTTTGCGCAGGGGAGCGTCGTTCTCGCCGATGCCGCCGGTGAAGACCACGCAGTCCAGACCGCCCATGGCAGCGGTGTAAGCGCCGATGTACTTCTTGATCTGATAGTTCAGCATTTCCTCGGCCAGGCGGGCGCGCTTGTTGCCGGACTGAGCGGCAGTCTCAACGTCACGCTTGTCGCTGGAAACGCCGGAAATGCCCAGCAGGCCGCTGTTCTTGTTCAGGTAGTCGGCCATCTCCTGACCATGGATGCCCAGCTTCTGCTCCATGTAGGTCACAACGCTGGGGTCAACGTCGCCGCAGCGGGTGCCCATCAGCACGCCGGCCAGCGGGGTCAGGCCCATGCTGGTGTCCACGCACTTGCCGCCGTCCACAGCGGTGATGGAGGAGCCGTTGCCCAGGTGGCAGGTGATCATCTTCAGCTCGCTGGGGTCCTTGCCCAGGAACTTGGCGGCAGCCATGCTCACATAGCGGTGGCTGGTGCCATGAGCGCCGTAGCGGCGGATGGAGTACTTTTCGTACATCTCGTAGGGCACGCCGTAGATGTAAGCCTTGGGAGGCATGGTCTGATGGAAGGTGGTGTCGAATACAACCACGTTGGGGGTCTCGGCGCCGAACACGGCCTTGGCGCTGCGCAGACCCTGCACATGAGCCATGTTGTGAACGGGAGCCAGAGGAGCAATCTCCTCGATCTTGTCGATGATGGCGTCGGTCACGATCTCGCTCTTGGTGAAGAACTCAGCGCCCTGCACAACGCGGTGGCCGATGGCACCGATCTCGCTCTTATCCTTCACAACGGCGCCCTCGCCGGTGGTCATCATCTCAACGACCTTGGAGAAAGCCTCGGTGTGGGTGGGGAAGGGAACCTCTTCGGTCCAGGCGCCGCCGTTGGCCTTATGGGTGATCTTGCTGCCTTCGATGCCAATGCGCTCGCACAGGCCCTTGCACAGCACGTTCTCATTGTCCATGTCGATGAGCTGGTACTTCAGAGAAGAAGAACCACAGTTGATAACCAGAATCTTCATGTGAAAGTTTCCTCCTGCAATCATGTAAAATCAAAAATCGACGCAAAAACCCGCGCCCAGGAAAAAGGAAACCTTTGACTGAGCCGGGTTTTTACATTTTGCTGTTTTTATTATATAATGGAACCAATTCGTTTTCAAGAAGGTAGCCGGTTTTCCGGCAATAAGCCAGAGAAAGGCGGCGAAAACATGCGTCTGGCGGGCATTATCACAGAATACGACCCCTTTCATGCCGGTCATGCCTGGCAGCTGCGCCGTGCGCGGGAGCTGGGGGCACAGGTTATTGCGGTGTGCATGAGCGAGGATCTGACCCAGCGGGGCTCGGCGGCGCTGCTTCCTCCGGCGGTGCGGGCAGCGGCGGCGCTGGACGCGGGTGCCGATCTGGTGATCGGCCTGCCAAACCCCTGCGCGGTGCAAAGCGCCGAGGGTTTTGCCGCCGCCGGCGTGGCCGCGCTCAGCGCCCTTCCCGGGCTGGACAGTCTGGTGTTCGGGGCGGAAACGCCGGATACGGATGCTCTGATGGAGACCGCCCGGGTGCTGTGCAGCCCGGAATTTGACCGAACCGTGAAGCAGCTGGTGGGGCAGGGCATGGCCTTTGCCGCGGCCCGGGCCGCGGCGGCGGGCTCGTTGCACCCCCGTGCGCGGGAGATTCTGGCTCACCCCAACAACAATTTGGGGGTGGAGTACTGCAAGGCCATCCTGCGGCAGGGCAGCAGCCTTGTGCCGGTGCCGGTGCAGCGCACCGGAGCGCAGCACGGCCAGCAGACTCCCGGTGAGGAGGGCTTTGCCAGCGCCAGCTATCTGCGGGGGCTGTGGCGCCGACAGGGCGTGCAGGCCCTTGCCCCCTATGTGCCCGCCGCGGCGCTGGAGCGGTATCAAAAAGCTGCGGCCCAGGGGCTGGATCTGGACGGGCGGGCCTTTTCCGTTGCGGTGCTCAGCCGGCTGCGGGCCATGGATCCGGCCCGGCTGGCCGCTGCCCGGGGCGCAGCCGAGGGGCTGGAGCACCGGCTGGCGGCGGCGGTGCGCTGTGCGCCGGATCTGGAAAGCCTGTACGCCGCCATGAAAACAAAGCGCTATGCCCATGCCCGGCTGCGCCGCTATGCGCTGTGCGCGGCGCTGGGCTACGGGCCGGATCTTCCCCAGACGCCGCCCTATCTGCATGTGCTGGCGGCAAACCGGGCAGGGATTTCCCTGCTGAAGGGAGCAGCGCTCCCGGCGGATACCTCGCTGGCCTCGCTGGAAAAAAAGAGCGAAGCGGCCCGGCAGATGGCCCGGGCCCATGCGGCAGGTGCGGATCTGGCGGCGCTGTGCCGGCGGATTCCCGGCCCGATGGGGAGCAGCTATACCCAAAAGCCCTGCCTGATTACCGGGAAGTCTGAAAATAATTTCTAGGCAAAACCGACAAATCACTGTTTGACTTTTTGTGGAAGTTGCGTTTCGGAGAAAAAAGTCCTATAATGGAGCCCGGAATAAACTACGGATCAGGAGGAAATCGACGGTGAATCAGACGCAGCATACCGAGGTGCAGAGCAGCGAAAATGCCACAGTCCAGAGCAGTGAGGCCATGCGGGTTGGGCTGCTGCTGACGCTGACAGGCGGCTTTCTGGACGCATATACCTATCTGGTGCGCGGGCATGTGTTCGCCAATGCCCAGACCGGGAACATCGTGATGATGGGGGTGGATATCGCCCAGGGCAACTGGTGGGGTGTGGGCCGGTACCTGCTGCCGGTGCTGGCATTTGTTGCCGGTGTGCTGCTGGCCGAAACCATTCGCGCCCACGGCAAGGCGCAGGGCGGCGGCGTGTTGCACTGGCGGCAGTGGGTGCTGTGCATCGAGCTGGTGGTGCTGGCCGCAGTGAGCTTTATGCCGGTAAACGATATCTGGAACACGGTGGCCAACGTGTGCGTGTCCTTTGTCTGTTCACTGCAGGTGCAGTCCTTCCGAAAGGTGCATGGCCGGGCTTACGCCACCACCATGTGCACCGGTAACCTGCGCAGCGGCACCGAACTGCTGGTGCAGTATCTCCACAGCGGAGACAGGGTTCTGCGCATGCACATGATCAATTATTATGGTGTAATTCTGGCCTTTCTGGTGGGTGCGGCCATCAGTGCGCTGGCGGTGGGGCCGCTGGGGGCAAAGGCCATCTGGCTGGGCTGTCTTGTGCTGGCGGTGGTGCTTGGCATGCTGTTCAGCAGCGAATGGGAGACTGTTGGCCCGGTGTAAAGAGAATGCAACAAAAAAGTTCCGTGTGCCTGGGCACACGGAACTTTTTTGTTGAAATTACTGCTCGCCGTTTTTCCAGTCCACCCGCTTTTTGGGGGCGGCGGATTTTTTCCGGGCAGCCTCTGCACGCAGCTCCTCCAGCTTTTTCTGCTGGCGGGCGGCGTCCTCTTCCAGTTTGCGGGCCCGGTGGGCCTGCTTTTCCTGGGCGGCCTGCTGCAGCTTGCGGGCCTTCTCCGCGGCCTTCTCCTCCGCCGTCTTGCGGGCAGATGCGGTGCGGGTGGGCTTTTGAGCCGGGCGCTCGGCGCTTTCCGGCGCTGCAGCCCAGCCCTGAGGCTCCGGGGCCGCTTTTGCGCTTTCCGGGGCAGCGGTTTGCGCTTCAGGCTCCGGCTGAGGCGGAATGAACACCGTGGCCTCCGGCCCGTTGACAGGCTCGGGCTCCGGAGTGGGCTCCGGAGTGGGCTCCGGCTCTTCCGGCTTTTGCTCCTCCGGCTCCGGTTCCGGCGCAGGCTCGTCCGGTTCCGGCTTCGTTTCCGGTTTTGGCTCCGGCTGGGGCAGTGCATCCAGCACCCGCTGTTTGCGCTGCATGTGGTGGAACCACAGGTTCGAGAAGAACAGGTACCACACAATAGCCAGCAGCAGCACCAGGCAGGCCATGGTGATCCGGTTTACCACCGGGTCAAAAAAAGTGCCCTGTTGGAACAGCCAGAATGCGGCTCCGATCACGCCTGTAAGCAGCAGGCTGAGCAGCAGCGTACGAATAAATTGTTTCAAAGGGCACACCTCGTTTCCGCTTTGATTCGATGCAGGGAAAATTACTTGGTGCCGAAGATGCGGTCGCCAGCATCGCCCAGGCCGGGGATGATGTAGCCGTTCTCGTTCAGCTTCTCATCCAGAGCGGCCACATAGATATCCACGTCGGGATGAGCGGCATGCAGGCGCTCCAGACCTTCGGGAGCGGCGATGATGGCCAGAAACTTGATGCTCTTGGCGCCGCGCTTCTTGATCTGGGCAATGGCATCCACGGCGCTGCCGCCGGTGGCCAGCATGGGATCCAGCACCATTACGTCACGCTCAGCAATGTCGCTGGGCAGCTTGCAGTAGTATTCCACAGGCTCCAGAGTTTCCTCGTTGCGGTACAGGCCGATGTGACCAACCTTGGCAGCGGGCAGCAGGGTCAGCATGCCGTCCACCATGCCCAGGCCGGCGCGCAGGATGGGTACCAGAGCCAGCTTGCGGCCGCTCAGCACGCGGGTCTTGGCGATGGCCACGGGGGTTTCGATCTCCACCTCTTCGGTGGGCAGATCACGGGTGGCCTCGTAGCACAGCAGCATGGCCAGCTCGCTTACCAGCTCCTTGAACTCCTTGGTGCCGGTGTTCCGGTCACGCAGGTGGCTCACCTTGTGCTGTACCAGGGGATGATCCAGGATCATGGGATTCTTACTCATTGTTAACCGCTCCTTATTTATTATGATTGATGAGTTACCGATGGTTGAAACTGCAAAAACAGCTCAGGTGTTTTCCAGAGCCATCATCTTGTCGATCCGGCGCTGGTGCCGCCCACCCTCGAAGGGAGTGTTCAGGAACAGATCCACCAGATAGATGCCCAAGCCGGGGCCCACCACGCGGCCGCCCATGCACAGGGCGTTGGCGTCGTTGTGGCGGCGGGTGTATTCCGCGCTGAAGGCGTCGCTGCAGCAGCAGGCGCGGATGCCGCGGATCTTGTTGGCACTCATGCTGATGCCCACGCCGGTGCCGCAGAACAGCAGCGCCTTGTCGCATTCGCCGGCAACCACCGCACGGCAGGCGGCCTCGGCCATATCCGGGTAATCGCAGGCTTCGCCGGTGTAGCTGCCGAAATCCTTGTAGGCAACACCGATCTCATCCAGATGCTTACGGATGGCTTCCTTCAGTTCGTAGCCGCCATGGTCGGCGGCAAGGGCAACGGGTTTGGTCATGGCATCGATTCTCCTTTGATGCGGGCCTGGCGCTCCCGTTCCGCCTGGCTCAGCCGCAGGTAGCTGGGCAGAAGCCGGGCAGGGGGTACGCAAAGACCCTTTTGATTCATTTCCAGTGCCGCGAGGCAGACCGCGCTGGCCCGGGGCCGCTGCAAAGCGGGCGGGCAGGGCAGAACCCCCGGCAAAGAGCCGTACCTATTATAGCACAGGGCGGCCCCGTCACCAACAAAAAACACCGGCTTTTTGCAATTTTGCAAAAATTCGTCCATATCCTCCAGCCCGGCGGCGGCGTCCGGCACAAGGCGGGCGTGGCCGGGGGCCAGATCGAAGGCTGCCCAGTACACCTGGCCGCGGCGGGCGTCCAGCGCGCTGATCACAGTACCCTCGCCCACAAAGCTGTAAGCCAGCGCCTCCAGCGTGGAGACCGGCGCACAGGGTGCTCCGGTGCAGAAGGCCAGCCCTTTCACCGCCGCAAGGCCGATGCGCAGCCCGGTGAAGCTGCCCGGCCCGGCGCACACGCCCCAGAGCTCCACGTCCGCGGGGGTCAGGCCGGTGGCCTTGAATGCCGCGTCCACCAGTGGCATCAGGGTTTCGCTGTGGGTCAGGCCCGCGTCCTGATAGCACTCATACAGCAGCTGGCCGTCCCGCATCAGGGCCACACTCACGGTGCGGCCGGCGGTGTCCATTCCGAAAACGGTCACAGGCTCACCCCCTCGATGGAAATGCGCCGGCTCTCCGGCCCGGTGACCTGAATGTCCACGGTGACCGGATGCTCCAGCGCCAGCAGAGCGGCGAAGTTCTCGCTCCACTCGGCGGCCACCACCGCGCCCTGATCCAGATAGTCGTAGAAGCCGGCGGCGTTCAGGTCCTCCTCGGTGGAGATGCGGTACAGGTCAAAATGGGCCAGCGGCCGGGGGCCCCGGTAATAGTTCACGATGGCGAAGGTGGGGCTGCTCACCGGGTCGGTGCAGCCAAGGCCTTTGGCAAGCCCCTCGGTGAAGGCGGTCTTGCCCGCGCCCAGCCCGCCGGTGAAGCACACCAGACTGCCGGGGGCAAGGCGGCCGGCCAGCCGCTCGCCCAGAGCCACGGTCTCGGCGCGGCTGGCGGTGTTGAAAATGGCCATGAAACATTTGCTCCTTAACGATGGGATTCCGGCCGGGGCAGGCAAAGAAGCCCGCCGGCCGTGAAATAAAACGGGATGCAGCCTCGTTTTCATAAAAGAAACACGAAAAACATGCATACTTATAATAAGTATACTCAATCAACCCCTAAAGTTCAACACAATCAGCCCCCAAAGTTCAACACAAAGCCGAGGGGAAATGATTGTCAGCTGCCCTCAACTGGGCTATAATAAGAAAACACAAAGGCAAATACAGAAGGAGCCATGGAATGTTCAAGATCATTCGTCAATATATAAAAGCCACCGACTGGTTTTATCTTTTGCTGTGCGTGTGCTGCTCCACCCTCAGTGTGATCACCCTCATCAGCATCGGCATGGACAACGGCGGCTTTGCTGTGGATTCGTTCACCGGCGAGATTACCGGCCTGGGCAATTACCGGGATGCGATGATGCAGGCGGCAGCCAGCCTGCTGGGACTGCTCTGTGCGGTGATGCTCTCCTGCATCGACTACCGGGGCCTGGCCAAGATCTGGCCGGTGCATGTGACCATCACATGGGGGCTTGTGCTGCTCACCCTGACCCGACTCTCCATCGGGCCCATCGAACTGGGATATGCGCCCAGAAACACCGATAACCACAGCTGGATTCTGTTCGGCCCGCTGAGCCTTCAGCCCACCGAGCTGGCTAAAATCAGCTTTATCCTCACCTTCGCCATGCACCTGGACAATGTGCGCGAGCATATCAACGAGCCCAAGGTACTGGCCAAGCTGCTTTTGCACATTCTGGTGCCGGTGGGCATCATCCACATTCAGGGCGACGACGGCACCGGCATTGTGTTTGCCACCATGGGCTGCATGATGCTGTTTGCGGCGGGCCTTTCCTGGAAATACATCCTCAGTGCCATTGCGCTGGGCTCGGCGGGGCTTGCGGCGATTCTGAACTTCTTCCCGGATCAGCTCAAGGGCTATCAGGTGAACCGGATCATGGCCCTGTTCTATCCGGATGATCCCCAGTATCGGGACATTATGCAGCAGCAGAAGGGCGGCCGGGTTTCCATCGGTTCGGGCCAGATCTTCGGCAACGGATTTTTCCACGATGACCACTCCTATGTGATCAACGCCCAGGACGACTTTATCTTCAGCTACATGGCCCAGTGCATCGGCTTTGTGGGCTGTGCGGTGGTGCTGGCGCTTCTGTTCGGCATCGCCATCCGCACCCTGATCACCGGCCTGCGCAGCGAGGACCACATCGGCACCTATATCTGTGTGGGCGTGTTCGCGGCCATGGCCTGGCAGATCATCATCAATCTGGGCATGAACACCATGCTGCTGCCGGTCATCGGCGTCACGCTGCCCTTCTTCTCGGCGGGCGGCAGCAGCGCACTGATGATGTACCTGTGTGTGGGACTGGTTACCAGTGTTTACATGCACAACAAAAAACGCCTGTTCAGCGACTGAGCCGGCCAGACAGAAAAACAAACCGCCCGCTGTGTGCAGCCAAAGCACACGGTGGGCGGTTTTTGTGTCATTTCCTGTGTTATTCCAGAGACTGCGGGGCGCGGTAGAACTCCCGAACAAAGGCGGAAAAACGCAGGCTGTCCGCATTGGCGTGGCGTGGCAGCACCTCCGGCAGGATGTAGGCCGAGGGGATGGTGGAAGCCCCCAGCTGGATGATATGCTGGTCGCTCTGCCGCCAGCGCTGCAGCAGGTTATCCTGCAATTCCAGCATCCGGCAGGCGCATTCGTACAGCTCCTGTTCCAGCCCCTCGGCCAGCACAAGGCCGCCGGTGCCCTGGGGCCCCAGCAGTCCCTTATGACCGGTGAAGGCCACCGCGTCGATGAAATCCCCCGTCATGGAGATGGGCAGCACCCCTGCCGGTCAGGTGGCTGTGATCATCGGCATCGCGGTGGTGGCGGTCATCGCCTGCGTGAACACCTTCCGCAAGAACGCATTAAGGAGGAAACAACTATGGTTATCGTGGACGCAAGAGGGCTTTCCTGCCCGGAGCCGGTGGTCATGACCCGCAAGGCCATGGCAGACAAGCAGGCCCAGTATCAGGTGCTGGTGGACAATTTTCTCTTTTTGTTATGAAAAAAAGATTAAAAACTTGATTATCCGCATAAACACAGGGATATTAAGCAATGTGAATGAAAATACAAAAGAAATTTACCACTAATTTACTACGATTGAAAGAACCTTGATACGACAAAGAAAACAGCATAAAGAAAAACAAAATTGGCATTTCATACAATATATGAGATGTCTTTTTGTTGCTGTAACATAGCAGAAAAATAATGACTACTTGATTTTCTAATGGTATAATTTAATCATAACACATAATCAATATAAAAATTTAGTAAAGGTGGGAATTAAGTGAGCTTACTCTTGAGTATTTATGATGTTTTTGGAAGTTATCTTTTCTTCATAGGAATACCTATATTATTTGAACTTATTTCTTTTTTTATCAAATATATCAAGTACAAGAAGAAAACTACTATTTTTGTAGAAAAGTGCAAATTGTTAATTAAGTTTGTTTATGTCTGTGTTTTTGTGTTTGGATATTTATTGTTCATTCTTTTTATAGCAGATACTCAATCGAGAGCTACATTTATTAAAATAGGTGGTTCTATTATTCCGATAGCTTCTGTAATAGGTGTTTTAGGATATATTTCTTATAAAAAAAATCAAAAACAAAAAAACAACAAAGGATCCTTATCAAAACATTATCTTATAAAATCGGAAAAATATCTATGTTGGCTATTTTCTTTTTTCGGTGTATGTAGCATTGGATTATTTATATATTCAATTTATACACACGAAGAATTATGGGTAATTATATTTTTTTCAATAATTTCAGCGGCTATGTCAATAGCAGCCCTAAGTATAGGTTTATGGAAAATTGAAGTAAACGATATGGAAATTATTTATCGCTCTACTTTTGGTCGTACAAGAAAATATAATTTCAAAGATATAACAAAAGGTGTATATAAAAAAAGTGGAGCATTTCGTGTCTATATAGGAGAAAAAAGGATATTTACATTTGATGATAATATGGAATTTTCGTTATTTATAGCACAGATGAACCGACTACATATCCCAGTTTGGAGTTACGATTTTTCGATTAAAATGAAAAGAAAATCTCGTTAAATAGACAATCGTTTCAGGCACGGTGGCTGGCTTTAGCCATAGAGCCATGACAGCTTTGCTGGCAAGGGCGTGAAACGATTTGTCAGCAGGAGAGCTTGCGAGCCTGTATAAAAGCCCCCGTTATCTAACAAGGGGGGCACAAAAAACAAAAGACACTATACACTAACAGGCGGAAAACGCTGTATTTACAAGGCAAAACCGCATTTTATAAGATGTGATATAAAAAGTATCTATTTCACAAAAGAAAAACAATAAATTTAAACATTATAATATTTTAATTTTTGTGGTAATGATATGCAAACTTTTTAGGAGGGAAGATATGGATTGTAAAATGACTGATATTATTGCTATTATTTCAAGTATCATTGCTATTGGTTATTCAATTTATTCCATAATTACTAAAAGTTATATTCGTCAATACAACCTTGAAAAATTTGAACATTTTTCTTTAAATCAGAAGAAAGTTTGTATTGTTTTCAATTTTATTATGACACTTATAATTGGGATAAGTGGGGTGTATATATTGCTATTATACTTATTCTAATGGGATTGAAAGCATTTATGTAGCAAATAGCAAAATTTTATAAGTGAAACGAGGTACTCTATGGAAAAAAAGGAACTTATCAAACTATATTTACAAAATGTGGATAAAATGTTTGGATATGCCAACATGAACGCATATATTGATGAGCGATTAAAGAAGTATACGAAATACTGTCAAAGTAAAAAGCCAGAAGAACAGATTATTATATGGCTGAAATTATTGCATGAAAATTTCGGAAAAAAGATTGTTTATTTAGGAAGTTACTTAGCATTACAAGAAAAGGATATGAGCTATTTAAATAATGCGTTCAATTCGGCAGTAACATGGGGACAACTCACAATAACAAACAGCGGTTGCGACCATTCCATTCACGCTTGGAATATTTTACCACATATATTCTGTGCAAACCGCTTTCGTGACATTGAAAAAATATTTCCAAAAGAAAACGGACTTAGTAAGAATGGGTTAAAGTCTGCATGCAGTATCACAAATTTAGTGATGTATCTGTATTATCAAGAACCTATGTGGAAACAATATGTGATTGATGAAAGTAAAGAATTTCTTCAAAATAAACATACAGCAGAAGAAAAAGCTGTGATAAACGGTTTCCTTGCACTAATAGAAAAAAATTGGGAAAAATTCTCATTGGAATTGGCTAATCTCTGTAAAGCACATAGAAAATCAAAAGATTATGGAGAAAATCCATTTACAAGAAAAATTTCCTTTTTTGCATTTGGATTGTATAACTTTGCAAGATACTTGTATAGAGAAGAAGTTAAAAATATTACACTTCCTCAAAATGAATTTTTATTTGAGGATTTTAGAATTTATCAAGAAAGCACTAGTTGTCAAATAGGACAACCGTTTTGCATTTTTGAAGAACCGTTATTATTGTTGAATGATTTTGAAAAAATTGATTTACCGATTATGTATTTAACAGCAGGTAAAAAAAGAGTTTTGGATATTGAAAATTATAGGCAAGAAGTGGTAAAGAAAATACAAGCACTTCATAGCAATCAGAGCAGTTAGTCTTAGGATTGACTGCTTTTTCTATACGGATTTTTAATGATAGGCAATTATCAGTAAATGGTAGTTGCCTTTTTTGATTGGAGGAATTAAAGAATGAATGATAAAAACTTTATTGAAGAATTAAGACAAAAGCGTGAGGAATACGGAGTAACACAAACAAGGCTTGCTGTTGCTTGTGGTATCAGCCGTGAATATTACAACCGCATTGAAAAAGGGAAACAGCCATTGAATGACGAATTAAAAGGAGTCATAGAAAAACAGATTGAGCGTTTCAATCCACAAGAACCACTATTCCTGTTGATTGATTACTTCCGTGTTCGCTTTCCTACTACGGACGCATTGGCGATTATCCGTGATGTATTACAACTAAAACCCGATTATATGCTTTATGAAGATTATGGAAAATACGGATATGAAAGCAAATATGTTTTAGGCGACATCAATGTCATGTGTTCCATGCAAGAGCATTTAGGTGTTTTATTGGAACTGAAAGGCAGAGGCTGTCGTCAAATGGAAAGTTATCTATTGGCACAGGAACGCTCATGGTATGACTTCATGCTTGATTGTTTAACGGCAGGTGGTAAGATGAAACGGCTTGACTTGGCAATCAATGATAAAGCAGGAATATTGGATATTCCAAAGTTAAAGGAAAAATACAAGGCTGGCGAATGTATCTCCTACTTCCGTATGCAGAAAGATTACAGCGGTACAGAAAAATGCGGTAGCGATTTACCAAAGAATACAGGAGAAACCTTATATCTCGGTTCAACAAGTAGCGAATTATATATGTGTGCTTATCAGAAGAATTATGAGCAGTATGCCAAGAATGGCACAGAAATTGAAGATACGGAGATTAAGAACCGCTTTGAAATACGCATGAAGAATGAACGAGCCTATTATGCGGTTGTAGATTTACTGACTTATCGGGACGCTGAACGCACTGCTTTTTCTATCATCAATCATTATGTCCGCTTTGTTGACAGAGAGGACGACAAGCCAAAAAATCAATGGAAAACAAATGATGATTGGGCATGGTTTGTAGGGGAAAACAGAGAACCGATACGCTTAACTACAAAGCCAGAACCTTATACTTTACAAAAAGCGTTGCATTGGTTACAAAGACAGGTTGCACCAACCATAAAAATGGTACAGGCATTAGACAGAGAAAATCATACAACGATACTAAAAGATATGATTGAACAGGCAGAACTTAAAGACAAGCATAAACACTTATTACAATTAGAAAAATCAACCATAGAAGAACGAATAGATACCGCTATTCCACAAGAGAATGACGATGTTTTAGAAAAGCAATAATTTATTTTATGGAGAAAGTTAAAGACAAGTTTAAAGCTAAATGCTACAATGTAAATATAGGTTATATAGATATAAAATATTTAAGTATTAAATGAGGTATAAATAATATGAAACAAATAATATTTATTTTTTGTATGATATTGATGTTAAGTTTCTGTGGGTGTACGAATGTTGGCTCAAATAGAAATGAGTATATGTCTAATTGGTTTAAATCGGAACAAGAAATATCAGATAATATGATGAAACAAATTATAGATTTATACAATGAAGGCAATGTAAAAGAATTTGAAAAATTGTTTTCACAAAACAGTAAAAAAGACATAGAGGATATAAATAAACAAATTTCTTCTTTCTTCGAATTTATTGATGGAGATATACAAGAATATTCTGGTGATTGTGCATCATCTAGTGAAAATAATAATGGAAATAAACGAATTGAATTAGACGGAATGTATCATATATCAACTTCTAAAAATGAATATTATTTGAATTTTTATATGGTCTATAAAGCTGATGATGTTCCCTCAGATATAGGACTATCCAAAATTGAAATTGCGACTGAACAAACTGTAAACAGGGAAAACTTTATGTGGGATACATCAGAAAACGGAATATTTGTCGTGCGGGAATAAACATAGAATGATATGTTTGAAAGATAAACCAAAACAAAGTTGTGACACATACTTCCTCCTACTTTTTGTTTTTTAGCCATTTAGTTTAATCTGTTTTAATGAGTTATAAATAGAGATACCGTTATTTAAAAGAAAGAATAACGGTATTTTTTAATGCAATGGAAATTTTCAGATTTAGTCAACAAAGAGCTTTTTTCATTCCCTATGTTTATTAAAAGAAGAAAAACAAATTTTTCATAACAAAAAGCGCGCTTTTCCCCAAACGGAGGGGAAGCGCGCTTTTTGTGCTGTGTGGGGTCAGCGCTCGTTGTCGGACAACATGAACAGGCTGGGAATGGCGCCCAGAGCGGAAAGGCCGACCAGCGAGTAGACGATGCGGCTGAGCACACTGGCGGAACCGCCGAACAGCCAGGCCACCAGATCGAAACGGAACAGGCCCACAAGACCCCAGTTCAAACCGCCCACGATCAGCAGCAGAATGCAGATCTTATAAAAAACAGACATGTTTTTTCCTCCTTTTCTGGCCTTAGTCTGCCCCGCTTTTTGCCCGGTTATACAGCCCGGCAGCGGCCGCACTTCCATCTAATATAGCGAAAAAGCTGTGAACATGGGGCGGTGATTTTGGCCACAGCGCCCAAAAATACACGAAAGTACAAATTGTAAAGCCGCTTTGCACTAGACGCTGCGCCGCGGGATGTACTACAATGAAAGCAAGAGAAGCGGCCGGGCCCGCAGCCCGGTGCAGTGCGCAGCGGGCCATGGGCCGAAGCGCCGGTGATGACACGAAAGGACGGAAAAACATGAAATTCTTGAATGTTGAGATCCCCGTAAAGAATCTGCCTGAGCTGGACCAGGGCTTTGTGCCTCTGGGCCTGTTCTTCAAACACTACTCCATGGGCGCCACCAAGCCCCTGTGCATCGCTGTGGAGCGCAGCGGCGGCCAGATCGGCACCTGGGAGTGCAAGGTATACGACACCCCCGAAATGGCCGAGGCCGACGCCTACTATGTGGATCGTCTGGTAAAGTTCCTGCTGTGGAGCTGGGGCGGCTTCAAGGTGTACATCTGCGGCGACGACAAGCTGGCTGAGGGCATCAAGAAGGCCTACTCCGTGGGCGGCAGCCGTGAGTTCGACAAGAACTTCATGGAAGGCGTTTACGAGCGTGAGTTCGAAGTAGTGGCCCTGCCCTACGACCAGAAGCCCGCTCCCTTCCAGAAGACCGAGAGCGTTGGCCGCCACACCAACGGCGCCCGCATCGGCTTCGACGCCGGCGGATCCGACCGCAAGGTAAGCGCCGTGATCGACGGCGAGACCATTTACAGCGAAGAGGTTGTGTGGTACCCGAAGGTTAACACCAACCCCGACTACCACTATCTGGGCATCCTGGCTGCCATGGAGACTGCTGCCGCCAAGATTCTGGAGAAGGGCCGCAAGGTGGACGGCATCGGCGTTTCCTCCGCCGGTGTTTACATCGACAACAAGTGCATGGTTGCCAGCCTGTTCCTGAAGGTGGGCAAGGAAGACTTCGACGCCAAGGTGAAGAACATCTACACCCGCGCTGCCGAGGATCTGAGCCGCATCCTGGGCTACGAGATCCCCGTTGTGGTTGCCAACGACGGCGACGTTTCCGCTCTGGCCGGTGCCATGGGCCTGGGTGAGAACGGCATCATGGGCATCGCCATGGGCACCAGCGAGGCTGTTGGTTATGTGGACGGCGAGGGCAACATCTGCGGCTGGCTGAACGAGCTGGCTTTCGCCCCCGTGGACGGCCAGCCCGACGCCATGGAGGACGAGTGGAGCGGCGACATCGGCTGCGGCGTGAAGTACTTCAGCCAGGACGGTGTGAACAAGCTGGCTCCCCGCGCTGGCATTGAGCTGGACGAGACCGAGCCCCCGGCAAAGCGCCTGAAGGTTGTTCAGGGCCTGATGGCTGAGAACGACGAGCGCGCCATCAAGGTGTACGAGAGCATCGGCGTATACCTGGGCCACGCCATGGGCTTGTACGCTCAGTTCTACGACATCCATCATGTGCAGATGATGGGCCGCGTGATGAGCGGCCGCGGCGGCGACATCATTCTGGAGACCGCTGCCCGCGTGATGGACGAGGAGTACCCCGAGGTGAAGTTCCGCCCCGAAGCTCCGGACGAGATGACCCGCCGCGTTGGCCAGAGCTCCGCTGCTGCCAGCCTGCCTGAGGTCAAGTAAGATTCCACAAAAGCATTTCTGCCCGCCCTCTTTTTGAGGGCGGGCGTTTTGTGTTATAATAGTACCTGACGCTGCAAGCAAAAGGAGAAAATCCCCTTGAAACATTTCACCCAACAATGGAAAAAGCCCCTTGCGGCCTGGGTCTGGGCGTTTGCCTGCGCGGCGGGCGTGGTTTCGGTCTGCAGCCGCAGCTCGTTTTTTTACCCGCTGAACAACTGGGGCGACGCCCAGTGCTTTTTCACCGTGGGCAAGAGCATGGTGCGGGGGCAGGTGCTTTACCGGGATATTTACGAGCAGAAGGGCCCGCTGGTGCTGTTTCTGCATGGTCTGGCCAGCTTTGTGCAGCGGAACGGCTTTCTGGGCGTGTTCCTGCTGGAGGTGCTGGCCGCCGGTGTGTTTTTGTGGTTCTGCCAGAAGATCATGGCCCTGTACGGTGCCGGGTCGCTGCGCTTTGCGGCGCTGCCGCTGGTGCTGGCGGTGAGCTTTTCCTGCCCCAGCTTCCAGATGGGCGACAGCATGGAAGAGCTGTGCCTGCCGCTGTTTGCGGCGGGGCTGTATCTGGGCCTGCGGGCGCTGCGGGAAAACCGGCCACTGGGCTGGGGCGGCGCACTGGCGCTGGGCGTACTGTGCGGCGCGGTGTTCTGGACCAAATATACCCTGTGCGGCATCTTCGCCGCGCTGGGGCTGGTGCTGTTCGTTCACGCGATTTACCGGGGCGGGCCGAAGGTCGCGGCGCGGCTTACAGCGGGCTTTTTCGGCGGCTTTACGCTGGCCTGCCTGCCCTGGCTGCTCTATTTTGGTCTGAACGGTGCGCTGGGGGATCTGTGGCAGTGCTATTTCTACAACAATCTGTTCCTTTACGGCTCCGGCGGTTCGCTGAGCCTTGCCGGGGTGCTGGCCGCGGTGACGAACAGCCTTGCCTACATGCTGCGCCTGAACTGGACCTTCGCGGTGTTTGCTGTGGCCGGGCTTGTCTGGTTTGTGTTCTGGCCGGAAAAGGGGCGCGGCATCTGGGAGCGGGTGCTGGTTCTGGCCTGCGCCGTACTCATGGCCGTGGGCATTTATGGCGCCACCTCCAACGCCTACATTTATTACGGCATGCCCTTTGTGCTGTTTGTGCCGCTGGGCTTTCTGGCCCTGCTGGGCCCGGCGCAAATTTTGCTGAAGCAGATACCCCTGCCCGCCGGGCTGCTGAGCCGCGTTGCGGTGGCTGCGGCGCTGGTACTCGGGGTGGGCTACGCGCTGTGGCACAGCCCCAACCGGCAGGCGTTTTTGCAGCCGCTGGAGCAGACAGTGCAATACCAGTTCAAGCAGGTGGTGGATCAGTCCGAGAATCGGAGCATGGCCATGCTTCATTTGCTGGACGGCGGGTTTTACACCGTGTGCGACGTGATGCCCACGCAGAAATTCATCGGCGTGTTCAACCTGCCGCTGGACGAGATGAACCGGCAGATGGAAACCACCCTGCAAACGGCGGATGTGGAGTTTGTGATCGCCCGCACCGAGGAAGAGGACAAGGAGCAATACAAGCAGGAGAAGGAGCCCGCGATTCTGGAGCGGTACGAGCTGGTGGCGGACGGCACCGAGGAGTATCTGCGCAACAGGGGTTACAGCACCATGCATTATTATCTGTACCAGCGGCGCAGCTGAAGCGGCCGCTGCAAGCAACGCAATCAAAACGAAAGGGGGCTTTGCCCTGTGAAAAAACGATTCTGGATGGCGGCTGCCGCCTGCTTTGTGCTGGCTGCCGTGTGTATTCTTCTGCCCAGCCCCTGGGGCTGGCTGCGCACCACGCTCACGATTCTGTCGGTGCCGCTGCTGGTGGGCGGCATGCTGCTGGTGGTGAACGCCCTGCTGCCTGCCCATGTGCTGCCGGTGCTGGGCCTGGATGAGCCGGAGCATGCTCCGGTGCCCGTACCCCCGCCGCCCAGCCTGCCGCAGAATCTGCCGGTGGAGCAGCGGGTGCTGGGCAGCCTGCGGGGTGCGGTTCGCGCCATGGAGGGCATGGGCAGCACCTTCGACCAGCCTCCCATGCTGGCCTGGCAGTTTGAGCGGCTGAAAAGCAGCTGCGCCGGGCTGCTGGCGGCGCTGGAGGCCGAAGGGGCGGACCCCGCCCAGGCGGCGGATTTTGCGGTGCAGTACCTGCCCAACGTGATGCAGTATCTGCTGGCCTGCAGCCACGAGGGCTGCCCCGCCGAAGCGGCGCACACGCTGGCCCGGGCCGCCTGCGCCTGCGAGCGCCAGCTGGATGCGCTGGCCGCCGGCGAGTATGTGACCTTTGAGCAGGAATATTACGCGGTGCGCGGCGATTTGCAGGCCACCGGTTTCCGGTGGGACTGGTAAACCCGCCCGCTGAATCAGCAAAACAAAAAAGACCCGTGGGGCTGCCAAATCGGCAAGCCCGCACGGGTCTTTCTGTTTGTGAAAAAAGGAAGAGAGGTCAGCCCCGGGTGCCCACAATGGCGCTGTCGTGGCTCCAGCCCTGCAGGTCGGTGGGAGTCAGATTCTGAGTAAAGGCCTCGCTTGCCTTAAAGGCATCCCAGTCAGCCTGTGCGGCGGCACTGCGGATGGCGGTGCCGTCCAGATATTCATCGCTCCAGGGGTTGGCCGGATCCGGGTCGGTGGGGTCCCAGCCGCGCAGGTTCTCGTCTGCCGGGTCAATGGTCAGGGTGTCCGGCTTGCCCATGGGGCCGGGGTTGGATGCGTCGTCATAAATGGCCACCGGGGTGCCGATGGGGCAGTTTTCGTAAATCCAGCGCACGTCCACAACCGCCAGCCGGATGCAGCCCAGCGAAGCCGTGGTGCCCAGCTTGTTGAACTCGTCGTATTCCAGATCGTCCTTGTGCTGGGTGTAGTAGGGCACCGAGTGGAACAGGTACGGCCCGTCGATGCGGGTGGCGTACTGGCCGTAGCAGGGGCCGGAGAGCAGCCGCCAGTCGTAGTTCACCGGGGTGTTCCAGTAGCCGGTGGGGGTGTCGGTGCCGCCGCTGCACACCATGGCCGTGTAGGGTTTTGTGTACTGGCCGTTCTCGTCGGCGGTGTAAACGGTCACGGTGTTGGCGTCCCGGTTCACCGCCAGAAAATAGGGGAAGCCCTCCTGTACGGTCAGATCCAGCTCCTCAAAGCCGGGCTGGCTTTGCAGCCAGGCCATGGTGTCCTTGCCGGCCTGAGCCCAAACCTCCTCCGGATCCGGCGTGGGGGTGGGCTCGGCGATGGGTTCGGGTGTAGTCTGGGGCGTGGCAGCCGGGGCAGAGGGGGCTTCGGAAGCGCCCTCGCCGCCGCAGCCTGCCAGAACGCCGCCCAGCATCAGGGCGGCAAACAAAATGGATGCAATGCGTTTGATCAAGATTGAGTTCCTCCTGTGGTCAGATTGATTCATTGGCCCCCGCCGGGTTCGGCAAGGGCGTCGGGCAACCGGGGCTGCCGGGCGATGGCCGGGCAACCGGCTTCCATACGGCGGCCCGGCTGGAAGATGCCCTCCGGGGTGCCCGGTTCGGGAAGGGGCTGGCCGGGGGTCAGGGTGAGATGGCAGCACTGCCAGCCCCAGTCAAAATCCCCATAGCGCAGATTCACGTCCACCGTGCCGTCGCCCCGATACAGAAACGTGTATTCGCTGTCCAGCGGCAGGGTTTCGGCTTCGGTCACATAAAAGGCGGCCTGAGGCGCGCCAAGCTCCGGTTTTCCCACCAGAACTACGGCATCCTGCCCGTTCATGGCAGGGCACCTCCTTTCTTTATTTATGTAACATAAACCTCTTACAGAACGCCCAGACCGTGGGCCAGCTTGGTGATGAAATCCTGCACGTTGGTCACCATGGTGGTGGCGCACAGGCTGCCCCGGTCCAGCAGCTTGTTCACCACAAATTCGTCCGCGTCCACGGTGTACAGATACACCGGGCGGATGGTGCCGTCCGGCAGCACCCGGAAGCTGGGGGTCATGTTGCCGGCGGCAATGGTGTGCAGCATGGTGGCCAGGCAGATCACGGTGGTGGCCTGCTTCACCAGCCCCCGCATGGCGGCCTGACCCTGATAGGCATCACCGATTACCTCAGGCAGGGGGCCGTCGTCCCGGATGGAGCCGGTGAGCACAAAGGGTACGCCCTGCTTCACAATGCTGTACATGATGCCATCCTGAATGTTGTATTCCTGAATGAACCGGGGAATGCTGCCGCAGCGGCGTACCCGGTTGATCACATCCAGATGATTGTAATGTCCACCGGGCATGCTCTGCTGGGTGTAGATGTCCTGCCCCAGGGCGGTGTGCAGGTGCGCGCCCTCCAGATCGTGGGTGGCCAGCGCGTTGCCTGCCAGCAGGCCGTGGGCATAACCGGCCTCCACCAGCGCCTGCATGGCGGCGCGGGCGCCCGCGTCAAAGGAGAAGGCTGGCCCCATTACCCAGAGGATGTTGCCGTGCTCCTTCTCGTGGCGCAGCAGCTGAATCAGCCGGTCATAATCTCTGGTGTAGGAGGTCTCCCGGCTGCGCCCCTGCCGGAAGGTGAAGGCGTCGGTTTCGGCCTGCTCCTCCGGGGCGGCAAAACCGCCGGTGTGCAGGTAGATGCCATCCGCTCCGTCGTCGGTGCGGCCCAGGGCCACCCGGTCGCCCGCTTTCAGGTTGCGCAGCTCCACCACGTCCAGCCGGCCGCTGTCCCGCAATACCACGCAGCTGTCCATCCGGCTTTCCTCGGCCAGCGTCCAGCATCCGTTGATGCGGAAGTATTCCGGATACATGCTGGTGCTGTGGTAGCCTTCCGGCGCGGCCCCGTCACAGGGGGCGGGAACAAAGCGGGCGTCAGGGCAGCGGGTGAAGGCGGGCGCGGAAAAATCCGGTGCACGGTAAACAGGCAGTGTGAATGACATGGTTCCTCCTTTGCCGTCATGGATGCGGCGGTATCGGGATTGCTTGGCGTAAGATCAGCGGCCGCAGAAAGGGCAGCTGCTGTAAAAACGATTCGGTTCGGCATTTTCTTTCAAAAAGCCGGGGATCGCTGTTCCAGCGTACCGCGAAAGAAGGAGGTTTGTCAACCGGCTTGTCATCTGCAAGCAGGCGTGATATGCTAAAGGAAATAACGCATGAGAATTGTACGGTGTTGCTCTAACAGTAATATGAAACGGGGCCGGTGCGGTATGCCCGGCGCACAGAAGGAGAAAAGCGATGAATCAGGGCATGAAGCAGCTGGCCCGGCGGCTGGAAACCGAACCGGCGGTGCTGGTGACCATTCTGGAAAGCAAAGGCTCTGCCCCCCGGCACGCGGGGGCTTTCATGGCGGTGCTGGCCGGTGGCGAGAGCATCGGCACCATCGGCGGCGGCAGGGTGGAGGCGGTGTGCCAGCAGCGGGCCGCCCGGGCGCTGGCCGAACAGCAGAGCGCTGTGGAGGAATACGACCTGAACGACAAGGGCCCCAATCAGGTGGGCATGGCCTGCGGCGGCCAGGTGCGGGTGGAGTTTCTGTATCTGCCCGCGGGCAGGGAATCGGCGCAGGAGCTGGCCCGGCGGGCGGCGCAAAGCGGCTCCGGCCGGGTGCTGCTGTTCGGCGCGGGCCATGTGGCCCGGGCGCTGGCGGCGCTGCTGCCCGCACTGGAATTTGAATATTGGGTGGCGGACGACCGGCCGGAATTCGCAGTGAAGGATGCGTTCCCCGGCGCGGCGGGTGTGCTCTGTGAAGAGATGGCCGCCGCGGTAAACCGGCTGGAGCCCACCAAAGAGGACCTGATCGTCATCATGACCCGGGGCCACGAGCACGATTACGAGGTGCTGCGCGAGGCGCTGGCCACCCCGGCGGGCTACATCGGCCTGATGGGCAGCCGCCGTAAGATCGCCATGACCCGCCAGAAGCTGGAAGAGGAGGGCTTTGGCCCGGAGCAGTTCGCCCGGGTGAGCACCCCCATCGGCCTTTCCATCGGGGCGGAAACCCCGGCGGAGATTGCCGTGAGCGTGGCGGCACAGCTGATTGCATGGCGGGCCGAACACCGGGGCCAGGGTGCAAAGCCGCTGGATCTGATCCACAGCTGAATAGAAAAAAAGGGGCAGCGGATGCTGCCCCTTTTACTTTGCTTATTTTTTGCGGTAGAAGTCGATCAGAGCCTGGGTGCCCTCGTTCTCGCCGCCCGCCGCGGCGAACTCCTCATACAGACGAAGCACACTGTCCAGCATTTCCAGCTCCACGCCTCGCTGGGCGGCTTCCTCCCGGATGATCTTCATGTCCTTGATGAAGTGCTTCACAAAGAAGCCGGGGGCGAAGTCGCCGGCCAGCGCACGGGGGGCCATGTTGGCAATCTGCCAGCTGCCCGCTGCGCCGCCGCCGATGGCCGCCAGCATCTTGTGGGGGTCCAGCCCGGCCTTCTCGGCATAGAGGATGGCCTCGGTGTAGGCCGCGGTCGCGCCTGCCACGGCGATCTGGTTGGCCGCCTTGGTGTGCTGGCCGTAGCCCGCGGGGCCCATCAGCAGCACGCTCTTGCCCATGCACTCAAACAGGGGCAGAGTTTTTTCAAAGGCTTCCTCGTCGCCGCCCACCATGATGGACAGGGTGGCTTCCCGGGCGCCTTTGTCGCCGCCGGAGACCGGGGCATCCATCACGGCGATGCCCTTCTCCTTGCCCAGCGCATACAGCTTCTGGGCGAGCGTGGGGCTGGAGGTGGTCATATCCACCACCACCGCGCCGGCGGGGGCGTTCTCCAGAATGCCCTCGGGGCCGCAGAACACCTGCTCCACGTCTGCCGGGTAGCCCACCATCACGAACACGAATTCCGCGTCGGCAACCGCCTCTCGGATGGTGGCGCAGGGGGTAAAGCCGAATTCCTCGGCCTGCTGGCACACCGCCTCATAGCGGCGGCTGTAAGCCTTCACCGAATGCCCGGCCTTTACCAGATGGCCTGCCTGCTGACGGCCCATTACGCCGGTGCCGATCCATGCGATCTTGCTCATAACAACACATCTCCACTTTCTTTTAAAATTCACCACCCCTGTCCCCTGATGGGAAGGGGCGGAAAAAACAGAAGGCAATGCCGCACAGTTCCGGCGTGATACAGCGCTGCGCTGTTCGGCGTGAATTGTGCGGGGGCGGCTGTGCTCAGGCGGCCTCCCGGGTGACCACCCGGATCCACTTGCCGCTGCGCAGCCGGATCAGGCCCGCGATGCTCTTCACAATGTTGTCGCACCGCAGGAAGAAGAACACCACCGGGGCGCTCCAGTGCAGCACAAAGCCGGTGAGCAGGCCCAGGGGGATGGCCAGGCACCACTGAAGGCCGCTGTCCAGAATCAGGTTGGTGCGCACATCGCCGCCGCCGCGCAGTACGCCCACAATCATCACGCAGCCCACCGCCTGGAAGGGCTGCATCAGGGCCAGAATGGTCATCATAGCAAAGGCGGTTTCGTGGGCCAGCTGGCTCACGTTGTAAAGGCTGAGAATGTAGGGCCGGCCCACCAGCAGCAGGGTCATGCAGATAAAGCTCAGGCACAGACCCACCAGCACCGAGCTGTTGGCGGCGCGCTTTGCATCCTGAATGCGCCCTTCTCCGATGGTCTTGCCCACCACCACAGCGCTGGCGGCGGACATGCCAAAGGTGAACACGCTCACCAGCTGGTTGAACACGTTCACGATGCTCATGGCGCTGGTGTAGCTGGCGCCCATGTGGCCGATGGTCAGGTTTACCACCGAAAGCCCCACGCCCCACAGCAGCTCGTTACTCACCACCGGCACGCTGTTGCGCACGTAATCCCGGCCCAGGCCGCTTTTCAGCTGCAGCAGCCAGCGGGGGGCGAAGCAGACCCGCTTTTCAATGAAGCACATGTACACCAGCGTGGCGCACAGCTCGAACAGGCGGGCCATCACGGTGCCGAAGGCTGCGCCCCGCACGCCCCAGGCCGGTGCGCCCAGCTTGCCGAAGATGAAGCAGTAGTTGAAAAATACGTTGATAAAGAAGCTGCAGCCGTATACCACCATGCTGATGCGCACCTGCTCCACCGCCCGCAGGCACATGATGTAGCAGTTGGAAAAGCTGAACAGAACAAAGCTGATGGAGAGCAGCTTCAGGTACTCCGCGCCGGATGCAATCACCGCCGGGTCATTGGTGTAAATGGCCAGTACCTGCCGGGGCAGAAAATGCCCCACCAGAGCGAACAGGCTGCTCACCACCAGCACCACCCGCAATGTGAGCGCGAAGATCTGGCGGATGCGCAGCATGTCCCGCTTGCCCCAGTACTGGGCAATCAGCACCGCCGCGCCGCTGGCCAGGCCGAAGCCCACCACGTCCAGAATGGTGAACAGCTGGCCGCCCAGGTTGGCCGAGGCAATGGCCACGTCGCCCAGCTGGCCCAGCATGATGGTGTCCATCATGTTCACGCCCAGGCTGATCACATTCTGCAGGGCAATGGGAATGGTGATGGCCAGCATTCGCTTGTAGAATGACCAGTCGGTATAAAAATATTGTTTGAATCGCTGCATTGGTCCTTCCTCTCTTTGTTTTTCCTCCGAAGCAGCCCGGCGGGGGCTGCCTGCATTTGCAGTATCAGTTTCAGTATAACATATCGGTGCAAACGCTGCCAGAGCGGGCTGTTTTTGGCGAAAAAAAAGAAAACATTTGCACAATCGGTCGTTTTAGGATATACTACAAACTAGAAGAAACCGGAATACGGGTGAACAAGCAGGGGCGAACTGCCCCTCTTCCACAGGAGAGGAGCTGTAAGCAGATGGGCTATCAGGCACTGGAGCTGAAAAAGGTGCTGCGCATCGACCGCATTTATTCGGTACATTATTTTGAATATGGCCCGGACTATGCCTTCACCGGCGAAAGTCATGACTTTTGGGAATTTGTCTATGCGGACAAGGGTGAAGTCTATGTGACCGCGGGTGAGGAGGAAAAGCTGCTGAAAAAGGGGCAGATGATCTTCCACGCACCCGGCGAATACCATAATATCCGGGCCACCGGCAAGGACGCGCCCAACATTGTGATTGTGTCCTTCGAGTGTTCCAGCCCTGCCATGGAGTTTTTCAAGGGCCGGGTGCTCATGGCCAGCGACACCGACCGGGTGCTCATGGCCCGCATTGTGGAGATGGCCGGTGCGGCCTTCGCCACCCCGCTGGACGATCCCCTGGCCCAGCATCTGACCCGCCGGGAGGATGCGGCCTTCGGCGCCGAGCAGGTGATCGGCCTTTCGCTGGAGACCATGCTGCTGGATATGGTACGCCGGGGCGACAGCCCGGTGGTGGCAAAGCCCACCAGTCTGATCCGGGAGCGCAGCCAGAACGAGTTTTTGAGCCGGGTGCAGCAGTATCTGGAAAATAACATCCAGCGCCGCCTGACACTGAGCGACATCTGCCGCGACAATCTGGTGGGCCGCAGCTATCTGCAAAAGGTCTTCCGGGAAAAGACCGGCGGCGGCGCCATGGAGTACTTCGGCAATCTGAAGATTCAGAAGGCCAAGGAGATGATCCGGGAGGGCAGCCATAACTTCACCGAGATCGCGGCCCTGCTGGGGTACAATTCCATCCACTATTTTTCCCGCCATTTCAAAAAGGTTACTGGCATGACCCCCTCGGAGTATGCCAGCAGCGTGAAGGTTCTGGCCCGGCGTGGCCGGGGCGAGGAATAAGGCAGAAGGAGAGAAGGGCAAAGCATGAGCGCATTTTTCTTTCAGATGCTGCTTCCGGTGCTGCTGGGAGTGCTGGTGGTTGTGATGCTGGGGCTGGCGATTTATTCCACTGTGCGTGCCCGCCGAAGGGATCGGCAGGCCATTGAACGGCGCAGGGAAGAGCAGCGCCGCCAGCGGCTGAACCCGGGCCTGCCGGAGGAGCAGCGCCCTGGCCGCAAAAACGACACCGGCCTGTGGCAGCTGACTGTGGAGGGCGAGCCAGCCCGCCAGCCGGATGCCGCCGCTTTGAGCCGTGCGGTGGAAGCGGTGGGCGTGAGCGCGGGTTATCTGGTGCTGACCCCGCCCGAACCCCTTGGGGGCTGCCGCTCCATGCACTGTACCGCCGACCCGGACGGCGGGCTGGCGGTGCAGGTGGTGATGGAGCAGCCCGGCGGGCCGGCCGTCACCCGGGAGCTGGGCGGCGTAAGCCGGCCCCGGGCCGCAGAGATTCTGGCCGGCTTCTGGGCCGGTCATCTGCCGGACGGGCTGGACAGCTGGCGAAGCTTTTAACAGAACACAACAAAAAACAGCGAGTGGAGAATTCCGCTCGCTGTTTCTATTTTTGGCACGACAGTAAAAAACTCCCCGGTTTTTCACCGGGGAGTAATTGTTTTGTGGAAAACAGAGCACTTAGCCCTTGTAGCCAACCGCGTCAGCCAGCTCCTGATCGATCACGACAACCACGTTCTCGTGCATCTTCAGCATGCTGCTGGGGTTCTGGGTGGTGATCACATTGTCCATAACCAGGCCCTTGATGGCGTCAGTCTTGGCCAGGCCGGTGGCGATCAGAACCACGCACTTGGCGGCCATGATGTCGCCCATGCCCATGGTGATGGCGGTGGTGGGAACGTCCTCCTTCTTCTCGAAGAAACGGGCGTTGGCGTTGATGGTGCTCTCGGTCAGCTTCTCGATGTGAGCAACGCTGATCAGATGGTCGCTGGCCTCGTTGAAGGCGATGTGACCGTTGTTGCCGATGCCCAGCAGCTGCAGGTCGGCAACGCCGCCCTCACGAACCTTGGCTTTCAGCTCGGCAGCGTTGGCTTCCGCGTCACCCATGCCCTTGGCAACGTAGGTGTTGGCCTTGTCGATGTTGATGTGATCGAACAGGTTGGTGTTCATGAAGTAGCGGTAGCTCTGGTCGTGGGTCTCGGGGATGCCGCAGTACTCATCCAGATTCACGGTGTGTACCTGAGAGAAGTCCACCTTGCCGGCTTTGTTGGCCTCGATCAGCTTCTTGTACATGGGTACGGGGGTGCCGCCGGTGGCCAGGCCCAGCTTGCAGTTGGGCTTCTCGTTCACCAGTTTGCAGATCATATCGGCCACATAGGCGCAGCTTTCATCGTAGCTTTTGGTAACAACAACTTTCATTGTGATACACTCCGTTCTTTGTATTTTTCGGTGAAACTCGCAAAGCGGGGGCGCACCCTGCCTGCAAATCGCGGTCTTATCTTTATCATACAGCCTTCCGGAGGAAATTTATAGCCCAAAATATGCAGAAATTTTGCACAAAAAACAAAATCTTTTCTGAAATGGGGGTGGGATTTGTTAAAAGCATGGGCTGCGGGGATTTTCTCTTACTATATAAGGAGAAAAAGCTCACACATACAGCTCCCGTTCCTGGGGCAGCTCCGGAAGCTCCGGCACCCCGGCGGCCGCCGCCCGCCAGGCGGTGGGGCTCTGGCCGGTGGCCTTCTTGAATACCCGGCACAGATAGTTGGCTCCGGAAAAACCGCACAGACTGGCCACCACCTCCAGCGGATACTCCCGGTGACACAACAGCTGTTTGGCAGCCTCGATGCGCACCCCGGTCAGGTACTGGCCCGGCGGCACACCCACCGCCGCCTTGAACACCCGCACCAGATGGCTCTTGCTCACCCCGAGACTTTCGCTCAGCTCCTCCACGCCATACAGCCCGGCGTAGTGTTCCCGCATGGCGGCAATGGCCATGGTGACCAGCGGCGGGTAGCTGGGGGCGGCGGCATCCGCCCGGGCGCTCTCGCACAGCAGCTGGTAGCCGAGGGAGGAGGCCCGGCGGGGAGAAGGAGCGCTTACCAGCTGGGCCACCAGCTCGGCTGCGCCGGGGCAGGATGCACCTGCCGCGAACATGGGGCCTTCCAGCCCGGCGGCAAAGGCGGCGGGGGCCTGCCCCACCAGACGCACCGCCGCCAGATGACAGGGCTCGGCGGGCACCAGCCGCAGGGGGGGTGCACCCAGCAGCAGGCTGCCCGCCCCGGCAAGCTGGGGGGCTTCCTCGTCGGCCAGGGCACACTGCCCGCTGGACAATACCCCCACCCACAGCCCTTCGCCCTCCAGCGACTGAGGGGTGGAGAACTGCAGGTCCCGCGGCTCGGCCAGCTCGCAGAAAGCAAGCGGATCAAAAATCAATTTTACGTCACCTCATATCAATAAAGTGCTATTTAAATCCGAAAAAAGTCTGGTATTATTATATTAGCAACGAGATACGCGGTCAAGCGTATCAACAAAAGATAAATTTAAACCTTATTAACAATAAAAAGGAGTGTCGATTCCCATGGCAAGCATCAGCCTGCGTCACATCTACAAGATCTACCCCGGCGACGTTACCGCCGTTAAGGATTTCAACCTGGAGATCGCCGACAAGGAGTTCATCATTCTGGTTGGCCCCTCCGGCTGCGGTAAGTCCACCACCCTGCGCATGATCGCTGGTCTGGAAGAGATCAGCAAGGGCGAGCTGTACATCGGCGACCGCCTGGTGAACGACGTGGCCCCCAAGGACCGCGACATCGCCATGGTGTTCCAGAACTACGCTCTGTACCCCCACATGACCGTTTACAAGAACATGGCTTTCGGCCTGGAGCTGCGCAAGGTAGACAAGGCCGAGATCGACAAGCGTGTTCGTGAGGCTGCCCGCGTGCTGGACATCGAGCACCTGCTGGACCGCAAGCCCAAGGCTCTGTCCGGTGGTCAGCGTCAGCGTGTTGCCCTGGGCCGCGCCATGGTTCGTAACCCGGCCGTGTTCCTGCTGGACGAGCCTCTGTCCAACCTGGATGCCAAGCTGCGTACCAGCATGCGCACCGAGATCATCAAGCTGCACCAGAAGCTGGCTACCACCTTCATCTACGTTACCCATGACCAGACCGAGGCCATGACCATGGGCGACCGCATCGTGGTTATGAAGGACGGCATCGTGCAGCAGGTCGACACCCCCCAGAACCTGTACGACTTCCCCATCAACATGTTCGTTGCCGGCTTCATCGGCAGCCCCCAGATGAACTTCCTGGATGCTACCCTGAACAAGGACGGCAATGGCTACTACCTGGATCTGTCTGGCGACCGCATCGACCTGCCCAAGGAAAAGACCGCCGACGGCAAGCTGGATGCCTATGTTGGCAAGAAGGTCAAGGCCGGCGTTCGTCCCGAGGACATCAAGGACGATCCCGAGTTCGTGAACAAGCAGGGCGAGTGCAAGCTGGAGGCCACTGTTGAGGTTTCCGAGCTGATGGGCTCTGAGATCTACCTGTACCTGGTATACAAGGGCAACAAGATGACCGCCCGTGTAGCTCCCACCTCCAAGGCCAAGAACGGCAGCAACGTTACCGTTGCCTTCGATCCTCACAAGATCCATCTGTTCGATCCCGAGACCGAACTGACCATCCTGAACTGATCCTTCCCCTTGGAATCATGTTATACGCAGAAGCGCCGCTGGTTTTCCAGCGGCGCTTCTGCGTTTTTCTGTGCGTTGCTCACCATCTGCCGGCCGCAAATGTGCTACAATAAAATTAATCAGAAAATCCCGCATGCAGAAGGCTGCGGGCAAGAACAAAAAGGAGGTATGTATGATGCTTTTGGAAAACAAGATCGCCGTCGTTACCGGAGGAACCCGGGGCATCGGTCTGGCCACGGTGGAGGCCTTTTTGCGGGAGGGTGCTACCGTGATTCTCACCGGCTCCCGGCAGGAAACGGCAGAGAAAGCGGTGGCCGCTTTGAAGGAGAAGGACCCGAACGCGAAGGTGGCGGGCATCGCGCCGAATCTTTCCGATCTGGCCAGCGTGGAGGCCGCCTTCCGGAAGGTGGCGCAGGAGTACGGCCGCATTGATGTTCTGGTGAACAATGCGGGTATGTCCGACTCCACCCCCTTCGACAAATACGACGAGGCCACCTTTGAAAAGGTGATGGACCTGAACGTGAAGGGCGTGTTCACCTGTGCCCGTGCGGTGACGCCCATCATGCAGGCCCAGGGCAGCGGCGTAATTCTGAACACCAGCTCCATGGTCTCCCGCTACGGCCAGCCCAGCGGCATTGCCTATCCCACCAGCAAGTTCGCAGTGAACGGCTTCACCCTTTCGCTGGCCCGGGAGCTGGGCAAGCACGGCATCCGGGTGAACGCGGTGGCTCCCGGCATCACCGATACCGACATGATGCGCGCGGTGCCCGAGCAGGTCATCAAGGCCCTGAGCGCCCAGATTCCGCTGGGTCGCATCGGCAAGCCGGAAGAGGTGGCCAACGCCTTCGTATTCCTTGCCAGCGAGATGGCCAGCTACATCACCGGCGTGGTGCTCAGTGTGGACGGTCTGGCCCGCACCTGATTTGGCCGAACGACGCGGAAAAAAGGGAGGGAAGCGCCGCTTCCCTCCCTTTTGCTTTTCATGGTATAATAATAGGAAAATCCGTACAGGAAAGCGAGGAATCGCCATGTACGAGATCGAATATACCGCCAACCGCGCTCTGCGCCGGCAGGCCTGGCAGCTGCTGAGACAAAAGACTCTGCTCAGCCCGGCAGGAATTTTCGGCATTCTTGGGCCGTTTTTTCTGGCGGCGCTGGGCGTATATGAGCTGCGGCAGATCTGCTGATCGTTCTGCTGCTGATGCCCGGCGGGCCTCTGGTCAAGGGAATCGCCGCGGCGGTGGTGCTGGCCTTGATCATCGGGCAGGCAAGCCCACGGCGGCGGGAAAAAGCCACCGTACAGGGGGGTGGCCCGGCTGGTTTGATGAATCTGCCCGCCCGGTTTGAGCTGTATGAGGACGGCATCCAGATTGCCCGGGGTGAAGAGGGCAGCTTCTGGGATTGGGGGAGAATCGACGCTGTGCAGTACCAGCGGGGTACGCTGGTACTGAAAAAGGACAAACGGATCGTCACCCTGCTGCCGCCTCAGGCCTTTGCCGACGAGGCGGAGCGCCGCCGGATTCTGGAATTTATCCAGGCCCGGGTGGGCACGGGGAAGGCGTAAGCCGGTCAGGTTTCCGCTTCATGCTCCGGCATGTAGAGGGTGAGCCGCCGCATGGTGATGAAAAAGGCGATGATCAGGGGCACCGCGCTGCCGGTCCAGGCCATGGGATTGGCCAGGCATGCGCCGGTGAAGCCAAAGGGCCCCACCAGCCACATGGAGCACACACCGCGCATCACCAGTTCCATGATGCCGGCAAAGGTGGGCACGAAGCTCTGACCCAGCCCCTGCAGCGAGTAGCGGAAGATGAACAGCAGCGCCAGCACCCACATGGACAGTCCGACAATGAACAGATAGATATAGGAAAGATCGGTTACCCGGGCGTCGTGCCCCACGAACAGCCGGGCCAGCGGTTTGCCGAACAACAGAAAGACCGCGCCCATAAAGGCGGACCAGCCAAGGGCCATGGCGCTGCACTGCACAACGCCGGTGCGGATGCGGTGCAGCTTGCCCGCGCCGTAGTTCTGGGCCACAAAGGTACCCATGGCAAGGCCGAAGCTGCCCAGCGGCAGGGTGCCCAGCGATTCCAGCTTGTTGGCGGCGGTGAAAGCGGCCACCGCGGTGCTGCCCAGACTGTTCAGGGCATATTGCAGCATCAGCGAGCCGATGGCAATGATGCTGCTCTGGAAGCCCATGGGCAGCCCCATGTGCAGATGGCTCAGCACCTCACGGCGGTTGAGCCTCCAGTCCGAACGGTGCAGCCGCAAAGAGGGGAAGGCCCTGTGAATGTAGACCACGCAGGCGACTCCGGCCAGCAGCTGGGCAATCACGGTGGCCACGCCCGCGCCCATCACCCCCAGCGGGGTATACAGGATGAGCAGTACGTCCAGCACGATGTTGAGCAGGCAGCCTGCCACCAGAAAATACAGCGGGGTCTTGCTGTCGCCCAAAGCGCGCAGCACGTTGGACACCACGTTGAACAGCATGGTGGCAGGAATGCCTGCGAACACCACCATCAGATAACGGGTGGCATCCTCCAGAATTTCCGGCGGGGTTTGCAGCAGAACCAGCAGCTGGCGGGTGCCCGCCACGCTGGCCGCCGTGAGCACCACACTGATCACGCCGCCCAGAATCAGGCTGGCCGCGTAGCTCTGGCGCACGCCGTCCGCGTCGCCGGCGCCGAAGCGCTGGGCGGTGAGGATGGAAAATCCGGCGGAAAGCCCCTGCGTAAAGCCGATGATCAGAAACATCAGGCTGCCGGTGCAGCCCACTGCGGCCAGTGCGTTTACGCCCAGCATGCGGCCCACAATAAAGGTGTCGGCCATGTTGTAGACCTGCTGGAACAGGTTGCCGATGAACAGCGGCAGGGCGAACAGCAGAATCAGCTTTGCCGGGGAACCGGCGGTCATGGATCTGGTCATAACAATCTCTCCATTCGGGGCACGCTGCAAGGGGCGGGCCGCTTTGCTTTGGCAAAATGTGACGCCACCTATCATACCGCAGCGGCGGCAAAAGTCAATGCACCTTTCGGAAGATTTTCCTTCATTTTACAAAATCAGAAAAGGGCACAAAAATGCCCGTCCGGGAAGCATCCGGGCGGGCATTTTGCCATTCGGTCAAAAAGTGGAAGGAGGGGGATTATCCGGCATATTCCTCCAGTGTGGTGCCGGGGAAATACCAGCTTAAAATCTGGACGCAGCTCTGGCCCTGGGCGGCCATGGCCTGGGCGCCGCACTGGCTCAGGCCAACCCCGTGGCCGTAGCCCAGGGTGGTCACGCCGAAGCCGTCCTCGGTGCGCTGGATGGTAAAGCAGCTGCTGCGCAGCGAAAGGGCGGCGCGCAGCTGGGTGCCCTTCACAAAGGCCCCACCCACCTGCACGGTGTCCACATAGCCGGCCTCGGTCAGGCTTGTCTCACCGAACCAGCCGTCCGCGCTGCCGCTCAGATCCAGCCCCGCAAATTGGGTGGCCAGAATGTCGTACATCTGCTGGGTGGTGTAGCTCACCGTTTCCTGATAGCCCTCGGCCAGCTTGTCCAGCGGGGAATCCACGCCCTGCAAATAGGGCAGCGCCTCGTTCCACACCCGCTGGGAGGCCTCGGTGCGCCCGTTGCTGATGGCGTGGTAGCAGGCGGCGGCGGGCGCGCCATCATATAAAAGCACCGTGTGCACCAGCGGTTCCAGCAGCGTTTTCAGCCGCTGGTAGTTGGCTTCGTATTCTTCGCCCCAGTAGCTTTGCAGCACTTCGGTGGTCATGTAGCCCTGGCGGCGGGCCGGATCCACCGAGAACCAGCCTCCGCCCAGCGCTTCGGTGTTGGCGTGATCCCGCTGATACAAGGCGTAGCTGTGGGCGGCGATGCCCTGAGCCTTCAGCGCCTCGTCCGGCCAGGTGATGGGCATCTCGCTGGCCACCGCGCCGATCATGTACTCCAGCACCGGCACCTCCAGCACCTCGCCGGTGGAGGCGTTCTGCACCCGGATCACCGCCTGGGCAGGCGCGGGTGTTTCGGCAGGCGGGGCGGACTGGGCCACCTGGGATACGGCAGCGCTTTCCGGCACAGGGCAGGCGGAGGTGCTTTGCTCCCCCGCGCTGCCTGCCGCAAGGGAAACAGAGGAAGCCGCCTGCCCGGCGGCCTGGGGCAGAAGACTTACCAGCGGCAGACAGAAGGTGAGCAGGCAAAACAGCAGGATGGGCAGGATACTTCGTTTCATGGCATTGAACCTCCTTGGCGGCGGGGCGGCGTTTTCCGCTCTTGCTTTTTCGTTGTAAAGTGTGTAAGATTAAACTTAACCACCGGCAGGGGCCGGTGAATTCCAGAATAGCGGCCCCCGGGCGCAAAGAACGCCGAAGCAGGCCGTTTGACAAATCAGGGCAATACCGCACAATTCACGCCCGATGGGGCTCTGATATCTGGAAGGATGCGATATTGCTCTAAAAAGAGGGGGAAGAAGCGCCATGGCCCAGCAGTCTTCCGGTATGGAATTTTTATGCCGGGAATATTTGGAAAATAACTACATCGATCCCGAGACCAGTGAACGGCTGGGCGTCAAACGGGGCCTGCGTAACCCAGACGGCACCGGCGTACTGGCCGGCCTGACCAACATCTGTGACGTTGTGGGCTACGAAAAGGGCCCGGCGGGCGAGGTAATTCCCACACCGGGCCGGCTGATCTACCGGGGTGTGGATCTGAATGAGCTGGTGCGGGAGGCCTACGAGCACGACCGTTTCATCTTTGAAGAGGTGAGCTGGCTGCTTTTGTTCGGCAGCCTGCCCAAAAAGAGCGAGCTGGAGCAGTTCCAGCAGATCATTGCCGAGCACCACAATCTGCCTGAGCACTTCATCGAGGATGTGCTGCTGCGCTCGCCCAGCCCCAACATCATGAACAAGATGGCCCGCAGCGTACTTTCGCTGTACAGCTATGACGAGAACCCCGAGGATCTGAGCCTGGAAAACCTGATGGAGCAGTCCATCAACCTGATCGCCGGGCTGCCCACCATCATGGTGAACGCCTACCAGCTCAAGCGCCGGGTGTACGACAAGCAGAGCATGTTCTTCCACCCGCCCACGCCGGGGCAGAGCACCGCCGAACACATCCTCTCCACCTACCGGGCGGACCAGAAGTTCACCCACGAGGAGGCCAAGCTGCTGGATCTGTGCCTGCTGGTGCATGCGGATCACGGCGGCGGCAACAACTCTGCCTTCACCTGCCGGGTGCTGTCCAGCTCCGGCACCGACACCTACTCCGCCATTGCAGCAGCCATCGGCAGCCTGAAGGGCCCCAAGCACGGCGGCGCCAACCTGAAGGTAATGGAGCAGCTGGAGTATCTGAAGGCTGGCGTGGAGAACTACCGGGATGAGGACGAGGTGCGGGAGTTTCTGCGCCGCATCATCCGCAAGCAGGCGGGCGACGGCAGCGGCCTGATCTACGGCATGGGCCACGCCATCTACACCATCAGCGATCCCCGTGCGGTGGTGCTGCGCCAGAAGGCGGAAAAGCTGGCGGTGGAAAAGGGCTTCGAGGATGAGTTCCGCCTGCTGTGCCTGGTGGAAAAACTGGGCCCCCAGGTGTTTGCCGAGGAAAAGGGCAACAAGACCGTGTGCGCCAACGTGGACCTGTACAGCGGCCTGATCTACAAGATGTTGGGCATCAGTCAGGACCTGTACACCCCACTGTTTGCCATCAGCCGCATTCCAGGCTGGTGCGCCCACCGCATTGAAGAGGTGGTGTTCGCCAACCGGATCATCCGCCCGGCCTACAAGTATCTGGGCGTGCGGCAGAAATACAAAACATTAGAGGAACGCGGATGAAACGAATTGTAACGATCCTTCTGCTTCTGGTCTGTGCTGCGGCGGGCGCCGTGCGCTGGCTGGACGTGATGTACTATACTGACCTTGCCACCGGCTTTGTGACCTGGGGCAGCTACCTGTGGCGCTATGCTCTGGCGGGCGGTGTTCTGGTGCTGCTGTGGCTGGCGGGCTGGATGATGCCCAAAACCAGCGCCTCGCTGAAGGGGCAGAGCAAGGCCCAGGGCCTGGTTGCACTGGTGTGCGGCGTGGGCTTTGCGGCGCTGGGCGGGGTATATCTGGCTGCCTTCGACCAGCTGGGCCGGTTTGAGCTGGCGCTGGCGGTGCTGTATCTGGTGAGCGGCGTATGGATGCTGCTGCTGGGCCGCAGTCGCTTCACGCCGGAATTTGAGGCACCTACCGGTAGCGCCCTGTTCGGCATCGTGGGTACGCTGGCGCTGTATCTGCTCACCATCAAGCGGTTCGGCCTTGCCCCCACCGGCATCGTGCGGGTAAACACCACGCTGGAAGCGCTGGCGGCGCTGGCAGCACTGCTGTTCTGCACCGCCCAACTGAAAACCGCCTATATCCCCGGCTGCAAGAGCGCCCGGTGGGTCTGGCTCAGCGGCATGGGGGCCTTTGCCCTGTGCACCTGCCTTGCACTGCCCAGCACCGTGTGGAGCTGGATGCAGGGCCAGAGCGAGCTGCGCAGCATGGTGGAGGGCGTCTGCCTTGCACTGGTTGGCCTGATGGGCGCGGTTTATGCGTTCACGGTTTCCGGAGAGAAAAAACGGGTATAACCATCAAAAAGACCCGCCGGACCCGGCTTTTTGCCGGTCCGGCGGGCTTTTTGTGTAAATCCTGCCAAAGCTGTGGTATAATAGCAATCTGACTGCTCCCGCACTGGGGGTGGTGGCGAACAAAAAAGGAGAACTGTATGAACGATATGATGGCCGCCTTCCGGGCGGATCTTGAGGGATTCGACGAAGCCACCCGTGATTTTTACACCGGCAAGATGAGCAAGCAGGAGTATAAAGGCATCTCCGGCGGCTTTGGCAGCTATTCCGAAAAGGGCGGCCAGAAGGGCATGCTCCGCCTGCGGATGACCGCCGGCCGCGTGACAAAGGAAAAGCTGGCCTTTGTGGTGGAAACTGCCGAGCGGCTGAACCTCGACCTGCTCAAGCTGACCACCTGCGAGACCATCCAGCTGCATCATCTGACCGGCCGCCAGATTCTGGATGTGGCGGAAAAGGCGCTGGACGCGGGCATCATCTGCCGGGGCGGCGGCGGAGACCACCCCCGCAACGTGATGGCGCCGCCCCTGTCCGGCGTGCTGCCCGGCGAGAGCTTCGATGTGATTCCCTATGCCGAGATGACCGCGGACTACCTGCTCAGCCTGCTGTACCACATTCACATGCCCCGTAAGCTGAAGGTGGGCTTTGCCAACCACGAGAGCAACACGGCCCACGTCACCATGCGGGATCTGGGCTTTGTGGCGGAGGCGGACGGCGGCTTCTCGGTCTACATCGCCGGCGGCATGGGCCCCAACCCCCGCATGGGCCTGAAGGTGGCCGAGCATGTGCCCGGCAGTGAACTTCTGTATTATGTGAAGGCCATGGTGGATACCTTCCTGGCCCACGGCAACTATGAACAGCGGGCCAAGGCCCGTACCCGCTACATGCAGGAGGCGCTGGGCGAAGAGGGCCTGCGTCAGGCCTACAATCAGGCGCTGGAGGCCGCGAAGGCCGCCGGCGGGCTGGACCGTCAGGTGGAAGCGCGCCCGGTGACCAAGCAGGGCGAGGGCAGCATCAGCGGCCGGCGGATCATTGCCCAGAAGCAGCCGGGCCTGTTCGCGGTGAGCTACCATCCTCTGGGCGGCACTCCCAGCCGCCAGACCCTGCGGGCGCTGCTGGATACCATCCAGCCCATGGAGCAGGTGGAGGTGCGCCTGGGCGCGGATGGTACCATGTATGTGATCAACTGCACCGCCGCCGAAGCGGAAAAGGTGCTGGCCGCCACCGACGACGGCGCACGCACCCGCTTTGAGCATTCGGTGGCCTGCATCGGTGCTTCGGTCTGCCAGCAGGGCGTGCGGGATTCCCAGGCGCTGTACCACGCCTGTGTGCAGGCTGCCCGGCAGGCGAATCTGCCGGACGGTGCGCTGCCGGTGATCCACATTTCCGGCTGCCCCTCCTCCTGCGGCACCCATCAGGTGGGCGCGCTGGGCTTCCACGGCGGCGTGAAGCTGGTGGACAAAAAGCCCCACCCCGCCTTCACCCTGCATGTGAACGGCAGCGCCCGGATGGGCCAGGAGCGTTTCGGCGAGAGCTGGGGCGTGATCTTTGAAGAGCGCATCCCGGAATTTCTGGTGGCACTGGGCCGCAAGGTGGCCGATACCGGCCTTTCCTTCGAGGAATGGCTGCCCGCCCACGAGGCCGAGCTGCGCGCCCTGGCGGCGGACTATCTGGTCTGAGAGTAAAACAGAACATAATTAGAAAGCGAAGTTATTCTTGGCACAGAATGACTTCGCTTTTTATTGTGGCGAAGTGTTACAAAATGTGTTATCATAGCCACGGGAGAAAATCTTTATTTGCGATTCGCGAAATTTACAATTGCTTTATTGGAGGCGGTTTAAAACGCCAATATAAAGTGCGAAACAAAAGGGGAGGTCATTTTATGGAAAATGCAGTTGTGGTGAATCCTTCCAGTGAGCTTATACTGGAAAATATCATCACTAAGGTAGTGCAGATTCCCGGTGTAAGGGTAGATCGTGATCAGTTTTTGAAGGAGGCGTTTGTTAAAGAAAATGTGGACATCAGTCTGCTTTTAAAACAAGGACCGGTGTGTGCGGGCTGTTCGCGGGAAGTGCTCGCCCGTATGGCAAATAAGCTGATCTTAAAACGGACCAGCGAGTCGTCGGCGGTGTCCTTTGCAATGGGATTGCCGGGGGGCATTGCTGCCGGAGTATCCATCCCGGCGGATGTGGCGCAGTTTTTTGGAATGTCGATGCGGCTGGCACAGGAGCTGGCTTATTTGTATGGTGCGCCGGATTTGTGGAAGGACGACGAACTCGACAGTGATGCAGTCAAAAATCAATTGATCATGTATTGTGGTGTGATGTTTGGCGTGGCCGGCGCATCGGCTGGGGTGCGTCTGCTGTCTGCTCAGATTGCAAAAACGACCCTGAAAAAGCTGCCTCAGAAGGCACTCACAAAGACTGTGTGGTTTCCGGTGGTCAAACAAATCGGAAAATTGGTTGGCGTCAAAATCACCAAGAGCACAGTTGCAAAAGGTGCATCCAAAGCGATTCCAGTTGTGGGCGGTGTGATTGCCGGAGGTCTGAACTTTGCTTCCATGATGCCGATGGCCAAGAGACTTCTGGAAACACTGGATCGAGCGAGCTTTGGCTATACAGAAGAGGAAATACTGGCGGATTATCAAGAAATGCAGGCGATGGCAGATGGGCAGCAGGATATACAGCCTGAAAAAGAATTGGTTGTGAAAAATGCTGTGGGAAGTATGGCACAAGGTATGAAAGGTCTGGGGGCAGGGGTAAGCAGTTTTATTTCCAAGCGAAAAGAGAAGTCTGGCGTACAGAAAGAAGTTTCATCCAATTCGGCCGATGAAATTCTCGCAACCATCGAAAAGCTTGCAGCATTGAAAGAGGCTGGTGCCATCACGCAGGAGGAGTTTGCAACCAAGAAGTCAGAGTTACTGTCCAAACTGTAAGTATGTGTTTCCTTTTTGCTCAAAAATCAGGTGAAATATTGTGGGTCATGCCGAAACTTAAGCCGTTATGAACCCGCTTCCTGGTGGTATAATGAAAGAAAACGGCGGAGCGTGCGGCTTTTTCCACGCTTCCCGCATCGCCCCGGCAAACGGCCCGGGCAGGGAAATGAGAGGTGTGCAACATGTTGAAAACCTGGGTTCGGCCCGCGCGGCCGGAGGAGAGCGAATGCAAACAGCGGCTGACCGCCGCCCGCGAAAGGCTGGAAAAGCTGCAGCTGGAGGTGAAGGCCGCCGGTCTGCCGGTGCTGGTGCTGGTGGAGGGCTGGGGTGCTGCCGGCAAAGGCAGTATGCTGGGGCGGATCATTCAGAACATCGACCCACGCTTTTTCACGGTGACCAGCATGTCCGCCCCCACCGTGGAAGAGGGGCGCTATCCCTTTTTGTACCGGTATGTGAAGGCCATTCCCGAGGCGGGCAAGTTCGCCTTTCTGGATTCCGGCTGGATGGATCAGGTGGTAAGGGAGCGGCTGCGGGGCGAGCTGGAGGGCAAAGCCTATGCCCGGCGGCTGCAAAGCGTGCTGCGCTTTGAGCGCCAGCTCACCGACAACGGCTATCTGGTGCTCAAGCTGTTTTTGCAGATCAGCCGCAAGGAGCAGAAAAAGCGGCTGGATGCGCTGGCCGATAACCCGGACACCGCCTGGCGGGTGAGCGAAAACGACCGCTGGCAGAACAGGCATTATGAGGAATGCAAAGAGATGTTCGGCGATTATCTGCAGGCCACCAACCTGCCCGGTGCGCCCTGGTACATCATCGACGCGAAGGAGAAAAAGTGGTGCGAGGTGCAGATGCTGGAAACCCTGTGCAGCGCCATCGATACCGCCCGCAAAAATGCGGCGCTGGCGGTGCCCCTGCTGCAGAACACCTTCCCGCTGGTATCCATGCCCAAGCTGGCCCAGGTGGATCTTTCCCAGAGCCTGACCGATGAGGAATACGACGCCCGGCGCAAGGCGCTGCAAAAGCGGCTGACGGTGCTGCACAACCGCACCTACCGCAAAAAGGTGCCGGTGATCATCGTGTACGAGGGCTGGGATGCTGCGGGCAAGGGCGGCAACATCCGGCGGGTCACCGCCGCGCTGGACCCCCGAGGTTATCAGGTGAACCCCATCGCCAGCCCCGAGCCCCACGAAAAGGCCCGGCATTACCTGTGGCGGTTCTGGACCCGCCTGCCCAAAACCGGCCACATTGCCATCTTCGACCGCAGCTGGTACGGCCGGGTGATGGTGGAGCGGATCGAGGGCTTCTGTACCGAGAATGACTGGCAGCGGGCCTACAACGAGATCAACGAGTTCGAGGCCGAGCTGGCCGACTGGGGCGCAGTGATCCTGAAATTCTGGGTCCATATCGACCCGGCCACCCAGCTGGAGCGGTTCCAAAGCCGCCAGAACACCCCGGAAAAGCAGTGGAAGATCACCGATGAGGACTGGCGCAACCGGGAAAAATGGCCCGCCTATGAGCAGGCAGTGGACGAGATGCTGCAAAAGACCAGTACCCAGAAGGCCCCCTGGCACATTCTACCCTCCAACGACAAAAAGTTTGCCCGCGTCAAAGCGCTGGAAATCATTGTGGATACGCTGGAAAAGGCGCTGGAAGAATAAGTTTTTGAAACGTGAAAGAAAAGCGCCTCCTTGGCAAAACTGCCGAGGGGGCGCTTTGATGCGTTATGGAAGAATGTCAGCGGGCGCTGGTCAGCTCGCCACGCAGATCCTGCTCCATCCAGTGCTTGATGGTATCCCGGTCGTAGCCCTTGCTGAACAGGTAGTACAGCTTTGCTACAGCGGCCTCGGTGGTCATGTCCAGCCCGCTCACCGCGCCGGCAGCTTTCAGGCCGCTGCTGGTGGCGTAAGTACCAATGTGCACTGCGCCCTGGGGGCACTGGCTGCACACCGTGAGAATGGTGCCGTGGGCGAAGGCCTTCTGGATCAGGGGCAGCAGTGCGCCGTCGTAGTCCGGAATGTTGCCTGCGCCAAAGGTCTCCAGCACGATGCCCTGCAGCTTTTCGGTCAGAATCGAGTCGAACAGCTCGAACTGGATGCCGGGGAACACCTTCAGTACGCCGATGGGAACGTTCTCCAGCTTTGCCAGCTGCAGGGGGCCGTTCACCCGGGGCGCGCCGATGGCGCTTTTGTTGTAGCGGATGTCCACCCCGGCGGTGGCCAGCGGGGGATAATTGGGGGAGGAGAAGGCCTGCAGCCCGTCCGCCGAGCTCTTCACCGCCCGGTTGCCCCGCAGCAGCTGGCCGCCGAAATAAAGGCTCACCTCGTTCACCACACCCTCGGCGGCAATGAGCAGGCTGGTGATCAGATTGTCCCGTCCGTCGCTGCGCAGCTGGCACAGCGGGATCTGGCTGCCGGTGAGCACCACCGGCTTGTCCAGGTTTTCCAGCATGAAGCTCAGGGCCGAGGCGGTGTAGGCCATGGTGTCGGTGCCGTGCAGCACCACGAAGCCGTCGAACTGATGATACCGGTTCGCAATGGCCTGCCCGATGGCGCACCACTCGTGCACCGTGATGTTGGAGGAGTCCAGCAGCGGGTCCATCTCCACCAGCTCCCAGTCCGGCATGTCCGGGCTGGTCAGCTCCGGAATGGCCGCAAGCCCCCCGGCAAAGCAGCCGGGCCTGGGCGCATAGCCCTGTTCGCTGGGCATCATGCCGATGGTGCCGCCGGTATATAAGATGCAGATGCGTTTTTTCATGAAAAAGCCCCCTGTGCCGGCGTCGGCTGTGCGCGGCGCCGTGGCGAATTTTGCTGTTAATCAGCATACCATAAAAGCCGGGCGGGGGCAACTTCAGGCCATACCGTATTGTTGCAGGCGTGAATCGTGCGGGGCTGCCTTTATTCCGGCAGGATGCACCGGGGAGCCAGATGGATATAAAGCGGGCTGAACCGGTCCTCCCAGAACTCCACCGCACGGGGTGCGGGCAGCGGCGAAAGGTCGGAGCGTAGCGGCAGCGAAAG
>Peterbilt_p2__coassemble_173_pt1 | contig 69827 bp, 65 predicted proteins | sample Peterbilt_p2__metabat2_low_PE_018 | metagenome-assembled genome bin Peterbilt_p2
TTGTAGAGCTGCCCATGCTGCAGCTGAGGGCTGCAGCATGGGCAGCTCTACAATGCGGCGGGTTCCAAAAAATGAGATGGTTCCCGCTGCCATCACCAGCTCCTCCACTGTGGGCGCCGGGCCATCCAGTCGGGTACTCTCCCCTTCCTCCCGCAGCAGGGCCGCTGCCGTTTTTTCTGCGGCGGCACGGGCAAGGAATGGATCGGAAGAATAGTAGTAAAAAACCGGCAGGCCTTTCTGCAGCGCGGCCTGTTGTTTTTGTTCGTTATGCAGCATTGGTTACCCCCTCAAATGTAATTGCCCTGCCGGGGCGGATGAAAACAGTACCGCCCAAGGGGGCGTATTTCCAGTGGACATCTGGCTGTTCGGCGTGCCAGTCATACGATTTGGCGGTGAGCACCTGTACCGGGTCTACCATGCCGGGATTGGAAGCGCCCGCAAGCAGAAGATCAACCTGCAATGGCGTACCTGCTTCCAGCCGACCGGTGATCATAGCCACACGATAACCGCTGATTTCCAGCAATGCAAGATTTGCTCCACTCTGGTTGAGAAGAGAAAGTCGAATTCCGTGAAATTCTTCGATCCATTGCTGCCCTTCTGGCAGATCCTCTGTGTAAATCAAACGCCCCTGAACATTCAGCTCGCCGGGATTTTGTCGCAGATCCACCCAAAGCTCTGCCGTCCCTATCCCCTGAACATCCAACCAATCCTGTACCTGCTGGCGGTTGCTTTCTCCGCCACGAAACAAAACCATCGCCTGCTGTTCTGAAACAATTACCGCACAGGGGCTTGATGTACTGCCCAAAAGGCGAATTGTGACCACATCCTGTGTCAGCGCACCGTATAAGTTAGCCGACAGTACCAGCCCCGCACAAAGCACCGGTACTGCCCAGCGCAGACGATGCAGCCGCCAGGCATACCAGAGCGCCGCCCCGCAAACAAGCACCGCAAATACAGTAAATGCTTTCGGCAAAACCAGCTTTGCCGCCGGAAGCGAAGCCATATAAAACACAATGGCATTCTGTAATTTGACCAGTACTCCGGCCAGCAGCATCACAGCCCGTGTGACACCATACAGAGCAGGTATCAGACCGGTAACCGCGCAGATCAGCCCCAGGCAGACGATTGGCCCGACCAGAGACATGACCAGCAGATTCGTGAGCACCGAACCCCCACTGGCTGACAATCCATGCAACAGCTGAAGCGGCAGAGTAAATATCGCAGCAAACAGAGGCACCAGCAAGGCGGTGCATACACGCCGCAGCCGGAAGCGCCAGGGATGTTCCTCCTGTTCATCCATCCGGACAGGAGGGAAAACTCTGGCTGCACAGAGCACCCCCACCGTGGCGGCAAAGGAAAGCTGCAGTCCCAGATCACAAACCGCATAACAGTTTTGCAGAGAAAGCAGCACGGCAGCGATCCCCAGTGAGGTGAAGGAATCTGCAGGCTGTAACAAAAAAGCTCCCGTATAAAAAATCAACGCACCCACACCGGCCCGGGTCACCGAAGGGGTAAAACCCACCAGCGCCATCATACAAAGAACGAGGAGCATGGCAGCCAGAGCCTTTTGTTTCCGGAATTGACCACCACAAGGGCGGTTACCGAGGAAGGCCCCGCATAAAAGAGTCAGATGCAAGCCGGATACCACCAGCAGATGGGAAACTCCAGCTGCCCGATAGGCTTCAGTGACCTCGTCTGTCAAACGGCTTTTATCCCCCACCGCCATGGCGGAAAGAACTCCGCCCAGTTCCTGAGGCAGATACCGGCGGCAGCTGCGGGCAAGGGTTTCCTGAAGCCCACGCAGAAAAAAGCGCGGCGCATGGCTCTGCCCTTCAAGCGAAAGTTTTTCTGCCCCTTCCACCTGAAGGAGTACACCATCTGCAAGGTTGCCGTAGTAGTATTCGTCCCGTTCCAGAAGTTCCACCGAGAAATGCCCACGAAGCCGATCGGCCCTTTCACACTCCGGCATGGCCACGGAAGAGATTCGAAAACGCTTCCATACCGGCAGCTTCCTGCCGTTCAGCTCCATCACAGTAAATTCCCCGCGCACCGTTCCATCCTGAAAACCGGGATCCACCTGTTCCGCAACCACAAGAGCGTCAATTTCTTCTCCCGCCAACGCAAAAACCGGCGCTACCACCGTACTGTAAACCAGGGTGTGCACAAGGATCGCCGCCAGCCCCACCAATGGAAGCAGACGACTGTAATCCCGTCGCGCAAGCGCCAGAGAATACCAAAACACGCATACAAAAACTGCCGCGAGCAGCCCGAGGGCCGCAGGCGGCAGATATACGGCGATGAGTTTGGTGGCAAACCAAACAAAACAGCAAGCTGCCAGAACCCGTCTCATTCGCGTTGCCGGATCAGTGGGTGAAGAGCGGCAGTTTTTCCAGGAAAATAATATCGGTACGGTCAGCGGCATCGCCTTCTGCCAGCGCGGCCGCACGGCCAACAACGGTGCCGGTGCTCTTGCCAACCAGAGTTTCCAGTGCATGCAGAGAACCGCCGGTGCTGATTACATCGTCCACAATCAGAATCCGCTTGCCGTTCATGGCTTCCAGATCCTTCTGATCAATTACCAGCTTCTGACGGGCACTGGTGGTAATGGACTGATCCTCCACAACCACCGGATTCTGCATGTAAAGCTTTTCACCTTTACGTGCCGGAATGTACAGTTTTCCGCTCTGGCGGCTCATTTCATAGGCCAGAGGAATGCCTTTCGCTTCGGCAGTGACAATCACATCAAACTCCGGGCACTTTTCCAGCAGGGCTTTGGCGCATGCAACGGTCAGCTCCACATCGCTGAACATGATGAATGCAGCGATGGAAAGATGCTCGTTGATGGCACAAACCGGCAGTTCCCGGCTCAGGCCGGCCACATGCAGGGTATAGGTCTCGCTCATAATTAAATATCTCCTTTTTCTCGGTCACACAGCACAGGGCAATGACACATCAGCCCGGAGGCCAGGCAAGGCTGCGCTTGGCAAGCACATGAAAGTGCAAATGCTTTACACTCTGGCCGCCGTCTTCCCCCACATTGGTTACCACCCGGTAACCATTTTCACAGCCTAGCTCCTTGCAAAGACGGGCAATGGTGGCGAATACATGCGCCAGCAGTTCGCCGTCCTGCTCAGTGAGGGCGGCAGCAGAATCCACATGCTGCTTGGGAATCACCAGAAAGTGAACCGGCGCCTGGGGATCAATGTCATAGAAGGCAAGGATCTTATCATCCTCAAACAGTTTGTTCGAGGGGATCTGGCCCTGAGCAATTTTGCAGAACAGGCAATCCATGGAAACATCTCCTTTCCTGAATCCATTGTATCGGCAAACGATCCTCGCACCCCGGAAAATTCCCCCGGGGTGCGAGAAACTTACAATTCAATCAGCCTTCCAGAACGTTTTTCACAATACCGGCAACGGCGTTCAGCGCCTCGTCGATCTTGTTTTCGTCCTTCAGACCAGCCATGGCGAAGTCGGGCTTGCCGCCGCCGTTACCGCCGGCAATGGCGGCAATCTGCTTCACCAGCACACCGGCCTTCAGGCCTGCATCCAGTGCACCCTTACCGCAGGCAACTGCCAGGGTAATCTTGCCGTCGGTGGAGCCAACCAGAGCTGCCACGGTGTTGGGGGCCTTGTCGCGTACCTTTTCCGCCATGCTGCGCAGTGCTTCAGGAGCAGTACCGGAGAAGTAGGCGGTCAGAATCTTGATGCCGTTCACATCCTCGGCAACCTCAAACAGGCCGTCGATCTTGCTGGCAGCAGCAGCGGCCTTGGCGGCATCCAGCTCCTTGCTCAGAGCCTTCACCTCGCTGGCCACAGCCACAGCGCGCAGGGGCAGATCCTTCATGTTGTTGACCTTCAGCGCATCCGCCACCTTGTGCAGCATCTCGGTGCGCTCGTCCAGCAGGTTCAGCACGCCGTAGCCGGTGGTGCCCTCGATACGACGGATACCGGCGGCTACACTGGACTCGCTGAGAATCTTGAAGCAGCCCAGCTGAGCGGTGTTCTTCACATGAGTACCGCCACAGAACTCGGTGGACCAGCCGTTCACGTCCACAACGCGAACCACATCGCCGTACTTCTCACCGAACAGGGCCATGGCACCCATCTTCTTTGCCTCTGCAATGGGCAGGTTCTGGATGTTTACGTCCAGAGCCTCGAAGATCTTCTGGTTCACGATATGCTCCACCAGAGCCAGCTCTTCGGGAGTTACAGCGCTGAAATGAGTGAAGTCGAAGCGCACCCGCTCGTCGTCTTCGTAGGAACCGGCCTGATGCACATGGCTGCCCAGCACCTCGCGCAGAGCTTTCTGCAGCAGATGGGCACTGGTGTGGTTACGGGCGATGGACATCCGGCGGCCCTTGGACACAGCAGCGGTCACGCTGTCGCCAACCTTTACGGTGCCTTCCATCAGGGTGCAGGTGTGAACGAAGTAGCCCTTGCCGGTCTTCTTTACATCCTTCACTTCCAGGCGGGCACCGTCGGTGGTTACGATGGAACCGGTGTCGGCAACCTGTCCGCCGCTCTCGGCGTAGAAGGGAGTCTGATCCAGAACTACCAGAACGCCTTCCTTGGCGCCCTCGTCGGTGGAGATGGCATCCTCCAGTTCCTCACCATCGGACAGAGCCATCACCTGACCCTTGTCCTCCAGCTTTTCATAGCCGGTGAACACGGTGGCAGGTACGGTCAGCTCACTGAACAGATCGGAATCCCAGCCGGAGATGCCGCGGGACAGACGATCCTTGCGGGCCTTCTCCTTCTGCTTCTTCATCTCGGAGTGGAAGTTCTCCTCGTCCACGGTAATGCCAGCCTCAGCGGCAATCTCGCGGGTCAAATCCAGGGGGAAGCCGAAGGTGTCGTTCAGCTTGAAGGCGTCGATACCGGAGAGAATCTTCTCCTTGCCGGCCACGGCAGCCTTGGTGATGTTGTCGATCAGGCCATTCAGGATGGTCATGCCCTGATCGATGGTCTTATAGAAGCGTTCCTCTTCGGTGCCGATAACCTTTTTGATGTAGTCGGCATGCTCCTCCAGCTCGGGATAGCCGGCCTTGTTCTCGTGGATAACGGTATCCACCAGCTCGGTCAGGAAGGGGCGGGTGATGCCCAGCATCCGGCCGTGACGGGCGGCACGGCGCAGCAGACGGCGCAGAACATAGCCGCGGCCCTCGTTGGAGGGCATGATGCCATCGCTCACCATGAAGGTGGTGGAGCGGATATGGTCGGTGATCACGCGGATGGAGATATCGGTCTTGGCATCCTGACCGTAGGTCTTGCCGCTGATCTTCTCCACATGGTTCAGGATGGCGCGAACGGTATCAACCTCGAACAGGTTGCCCACGCCCTGCATCACGCAGGCCAGACGCTCCAGACCCATGCCGGTATCGATGTTGGGACGCTCCAGACGGGTGTAGTTGCCCTTGCCGTCGGAATCGAACTGGCTGAACACCAGATTCCAGACCTCCATGTAACGGTCGCAGTCGCAGCCAACCTTGCAGTCGGGCTTGCTGCAGCCATGCTCGGGGCCCCGGTCAAAATAGATCTCGCTGCAGGGGCCGCAGGGGCCGGAGCCATGCTCCCAGAAATTGTCCTCCTTGCCGAAACGAACCATGTGATCCTCGGCAATGCCGATGTCTTTGGTCCAGATGTCCCAGGCTTCGTCGTCATCCTCGTAAACGGAGATGTACAGCAGCTCGGCGGGAATCTCCAGAACCTTGGTCAGGAATTCCCAGGCCCAGGCAGTGGCTTCCTTCTTGAAGTAGTCCTGGAAGCTGAAGTTACCCAGCATTTCGAAATAGGTGCCGTGACGGGCGGTGATGCCCACACGCTCGATATCCGGGGTGCGGATGCACTTCTGGCAGGTGGTCACCCGATGGCACGGGGGCTCTTCCTGACCCAGGAACCATTTCTTCATGGGAGCCATACCACTGTTGATCAGCAGCAGGCTGTTGTCGCTCTTCGGCACCAGGGGGAAGCTGTCCAGACGGAGATGACCCTTGCTCTCGAAAAACGAAAGATACTTTTCACGCAGTTCATTCAAACCGGTCCATTGCATCGTTCATAACTCCTCTACATGTTTTGTGTGCAAAGCGCCAGATCAGATTACAGCCGGACTTCCCAGAAAAAAGAATAGCCCACGCCCCCAAACAGGGACGAAGGCTAAAAAATCTCCGTGGTACCACCCAGATTGCGGCCCTGATGCTTCAGAACCGCCGCTTTTTGCGCGTTAACGCCGCGTTACGCCCGGCTCTTCGCCGAGGGCTCAAGGGTGGCATGCGACGGGAGGAAAAGCAGGAATCTTGCACCGTATGATTCCCTCTCTGGAGCTGTCTGCCCGTCATTGGCCCTATCACAGCCATTATCATGATCATTTACTTTATCAGTATAGCGCGTGCCGCTCTGCTTGTCAACTGTCAGCAGCGAATTTTGACTGTTCTTCCTCCAGCTTCTCCTGCTGATGCAGAATTCGGGCGCGAGTCTCTTCATTTTGCAGCCAGAACAGCCCGTCGCACACCTGTGCAAACACGGTGGCGGAGCTTGTTCCGGGTTCCGGAGTACCATCCTGTAATACCACAATGGTATATAGCGGATCGTCGGCCGGATAGAAGCCTGCAAACCAGTAGTTCATCTCTTCCCTGCCATCTTCGTCAAATACGGCAGTCTGGGCAGTTCCGGTTTTGCCGGCGGCAGTACCGTTCTGCGGGGCGGCCTGTGCGCCGATGCCCTCGTTTACCACACCGGCCAGCATATCGCACAGGGCTTCGGCAGTGGATTCACTTACCACCTTGCGGGTTTCCGGCTGATACAGATTGCGAACCACCTCACCACTGCTTTCGTCAATCACTGCTTCCAGAAAGCCGGGACTGCAATAGACACCGCCCGCTGCAAGAGTGTTGTAGGCTGCCGCCAGTTGTATCGGGGCGGCCATCAGCTGCCCCTGACCAAAACTGAAGTTGGCCAGTTGCCCCAGATCCTTCAGTGTGTCCGCCTCCGGCACCACGCCCTCGGCACTTTTCAAACCGCCAGCCAGATATACCGTCTGACCAAACCCAAACTGTCGGGCCAGTTCTGCAATGCGTGCACCGCCCAGCTGCATTCCCAGATCAATGAAAAAACAGTTGCAGCTTTTTTCCAGTGCACCGCGAATGTTCATCAGACCGTGGGCTCTGTCCAGAGCGCAGTGGTAATCATGATCACCGATGGTGATCACACCTTCGCATTCCATACTGTACCAGCCGATGCCGCGTTCCAGAGCTGCCGCTGCCAATACCGGCTTGAATACAGAGCCCACATTGTACTGACAGAGAACCCGGTTCAAAAAGGGCGAATTCTCATCCTGCAGGCTGGCCTGAATGTTGTTCGGGTCGAATTCCGGAACGCTGACGCTGGCACGAACCTTTGCGGTTTTTACGTCCAGTACAAGGATGCAGCCGGTGACCATGGACTGTTGTGCAATGGCTTCACACACCCGCTGGGTAGCGGTATCCAGTGTGAGCATTACCCCCTGCCCTTCCGCCTGGCTTTCCAGCAGCTGCGGTTCACTGCCCGCCAGCAGAGACCCCTGTGCAGTTGTCACACATTGAATTTCCCGGGTGGACTGACCGCTGCTGAGTAATTCGTCAAATGCCAGCTCCAGCCCCGCCACACCGCTGCCATCCCCGTTCAGATAGCCAATCAGATGCTCTGCCAGCGGTACCGGGCAGTATCGATTGGGTACGGAATAGGTATAGATCCCCTGATCGGTCAGATCCCGGTCTACCTGAATCAGAAAGGGCGACAGTGCATTCCGCTTTTCATAAAGATAAGCCTGCTCACTGTACGGCACATACTGAAACAGCTCCGCGTAGCTGCTTTCCCCCGGAATGGACAGCGCATAATACTGCTGGCCGTATCCGGTGATGGCTGTTCCATTACAGTCGTACAAATTCCCCCTGCTGTTTTCCAGCGTAAGAGTGGTAACCGTCTGCGCCTGTGCGGTCTGTGCGTATTCCTGATTCTGCGCCAGAAGATACAGGCGCCCCATCACCACCGAAAATGCCACGAGAACTGCTCCGAACAGCGCAGCCAGCCGCTTTTGGGTCATGCCGCTCACCTCCGTATCCAGTGTGGGCGAATCCACGGGACTTCATTCCACCTTCTTTGGATTTCGCAGGCAGAAAAAGACCGGCATGCCAAATTGCATGCCGGTCTTTTGGGCTTTTTATGAGGCTGTTTTGCAGCTTAGTACATGCCGCCCATACCGCCCATGTCGGGGGCAGCGGGAGCAGCGGCGGGCTGCTCGGGCTCATCGGCAACCAGGCTCTCGGTGGTCAGAACCATGGAAGCAACACTGGCTGCGTTCTCCAGAGCGGAACGGGTTACCTTGGTGGGATCCACGATGCCGGCCTCGATCATGTCGCAGTACTGCTCCTTCTGAGCGTCAAAGCCGTAGTTGGACTTGCCGGAGCTCAGGATCTTGTCGATGATAACGCTGCCTTCCAGACCGGCGTTCTGAGCAATCTGGCGCAGAGGAGCTTCCAGAGCCTTCAGCACAATGCGGGCGCCGGTGCGCTCGTCGCCTTCCAGCTCATCGCATACCTTCTGTACAGCGGGGATGGCGTTAATGGCAGCAGTGCCGCCGCCGGCCACAATACCCTCTTCCACGGCAGCCTTGGTGGCGTTCAGGGCGTCCTCAATGCGCAGCTTCTTGTCCTTCATTTCCACTTCGGTGGCAGCGCCCACGCGGATTACCGCAACACCGCCGGCCAGCTTGGCCAGACGCTCCTGCAGCTTCTCACGGTCGAAATCGCTGGTGGAGCTTTCCATCTGGGCACGGATCTGGTTCACGCGCTCCTTGATCAGCTCCTTGGCACCGGCGCCATCCACGATGGTGGTGGTTTCCTTGGTCACCTTGACCTGACGGGCACGGCCCAGCATATCAACGGTGGTCTCCTTCAGGTCGTAGCCCAGCTCCTCGCTGATGACCTGGCCACCGGTCAGGATGGCGATATCCTGCAGCATCTCCTTGCGACGGTCGCCAAAGCCGGGAGCCTTAACGGCCACGCAGGTAAAGGTGCCACGCAGACGGTTCACGATCAGGGTGGACAGAGCCTCGCCCTCAACGTCCTCGGCGATGATGACCAGCTTCTTGCCGCTCTGGACGATCTGCTCCAGCAGGGGCAGGATGTCCTGAATTACACTGATCTTCTTATCGGTGATCAGGATATAGGCATCGTCGATCACAGCTTCCATCTTCTCGGTATCGGTTACCATGTAGGGGGTGATGTAGCCGCGGTCGAACTGCATGCCTTCCACAACTTCAGAGTAGGTCTCGGCGGTCTTGCTCTCCTCGATGGTGATTACACCGTCGGCAGTAACCTTCTCCATGGCTTCCGCGATCAGTTCGCCGACAGCGGCGTCATCAGCAGAAACAGTGCCAACACGGGCAATGTCCTTGGTGCCGTCTACCTTTTTGCTGTTGGCAGCAAAGGCAGAAACAGCGGCCTTAACAGCCTTCTGCATACCGCGCTTTACATCCATGGGGTTGGCACCGGCAGCAACGTTCTTCATGCCTTCGTGTACCAGAGCCTGCGCCAGAACGGTGGCGGTGGTGGTACCGTCGCCTGCGATGTCATTGGTCTTGGTGGCAACTTCACGCACCAGCTGAGCGCCCATGTTCTCGAATACGTCCTTCAGCTCAATCTCCTTGGCGATGGTAACGCCATCGTTGGTGATCACGGGGCTGCCGAACTTCTTGCCCAACACCACGTTGCGGCCCTTGGGGCCCATGGTGATGCGGACGGTGTCAGCCAGAGTATCAATACCAGCGGAAAGGGCCTTGCGGGCAGCCTCGCCATGCAGAATTTGTTTTGCCATAATGAATCTCTCCTTTTATTGCAGGATGCGCAGTGCGCATTCGATCAGTCGATGTTTTAACGCAGATCGGAAGATTACTCCTCCACGATGGCCAGAATATCGCTCTGGCGTACGATGGTGCATTCCTCGCCGTCCACCTTCACTTCGGTGCCGGAGTACTTGCTGGTGAGAACCTTATCGCCTACCTTGACGATCATCTCCACTTCCTTGCCATCTACCATGCCGCCGGGGCCAACTGCCAGAACCTCGGCCACCTGGGGCTTCTCCTTGGCGGAACCGGCCAGGATGATGCCGCTCTTGGTGGTTTCTTCGGCTTCAACGGTCTTGATCACAACGCGATCTGCAAGAGGCTTGATTTTCATGGAAGATATCCTCCTATTCAAAATAAATTTTATGATAACTAAAATATGTTTAGCACTCATTCTCTCTGAGTGCTAATGTATATTTTAGTCGCTCTTCCATCAAAAATCAAGTGGATAAATAAAAAAATTTTTGTGAACAAACCATGATTATGCCCTGTAGAATTCCATTATATCGTTCGCTGCGCCCTTTTTGCTGCGCTTCTTCCCCGTTTTTAGCAATACCCGCCTTCGCTTTGCTGAACCTCTTTTGCTTGCGAGTGTCGAAAGAGGAAGGACGCAGAGTATTTTTCCGGGTCGGTCAGAGGTTTGTATTCTCCGACAGGCCGCATTATAATAAAGGCATTCATTGCCGAAAGATAAGGCGGCAAAGTGAGGAATGGACAATGAAACAGATATTTTTTGTGGAAGATGACGGCAGCCTGATCAGCGGGCTGACCTTTGCCCTGGAACGACAGGGTTATAAAGTGCAGGTGGCCCGCACCTACTCTGAAGCACAAACCGGCTGGCGGGAAAAACCTTATGATTTGATCATTCTGGATGTTTCCCTCCCGGATGGCTCCGGTTATGACCTGTGCCGGAGGATCCGGCAGAGCTCGCAGGTGCCGGTGCTGTTTCTGACCGCTGCAGACGAGGAGACCGATGTGATCATGGGCCTGGACATCGGCGGCGATGATTACATCACCAAACCCTTCAAGCTGGCAATCTTTCTCTCCCGGGTCAACGCTCTGCTTCGCAGGAGCGGGTATTTTTCTTCTGACGATACAGAGATTGCCTCCCACGGGGTTACCCTGCGCCTGCTGGAACGGAAAATCTATAAAAATGGTTCCCCGGTGGATCTGACCGCCGGGGAGTTCAAGCTACTGTGTCTGTTCATGAAAAACCCGGATGTAGTGCTCTCGCCAGAACAGATTTTAGGCTGCCTTTGGGATCACGAAGGCAACTATATCGACAACAGCACCCTGACGGTTTATATCCGCAGGCTGCGCGCAAAAATCGAGGAGGAATCTGCGAATCCGCGACGTATTATAACGGTTCGTGGCATAGGTTATAAATGGAACAGTGCGGAATGAGGCATTTATGAAAATTTTTGCAGATCGCAGAATCAAGACACTTTTTATACAGATCCTTGCCTGTGTCGGGGGATTTACAGCAGCTGCTGCACTTTTGCTTTGGAGCATTCCACAAGATGCAGCAGGATGGATCTGGCTTGCCGCCCTCTGCATGACGGCATTGATTCTGGCCTTGCTCCTTCGCTATTTTCACGCCGAGCACCGCACGATGGAGCAGGCGGTGCAGCAGATTGAAGATTATCTGGCGGGAAGCCACGATGCCCGCATCGAATGTGATGACGAGGGCGAATTGAACCGGCTGTTCCACGAAGTCAATTCTCTGGCGGCCATTCTGAACGCTCATGCGGAAAACCAGCAGCGAGCCCGTCAATTTCTGAAGGACTCCATTTCCGACATCTCCCATCAACTGAAAACTCCGCTGGCAGCTCTTTCCATTTATAATGGAATTCTACAGCAGGAGCAGAAAGACCCGGAAGTGGTGCGTCAGTTTACCGCTCTTTCGGAGCAGGAGCTCGACCGGATTGAAACGCTGGTGCAGAATCTGCTTAAAATCACAAAGCTGGATGCCGGAACTGTTTTGCTGGAAAAGTCGGAGCAGCGTTTGGCTGAGTTGATGCAGGCGCTGGAGCAGCGGTTTTCCGTTCAGGCAGAGCGGCAGGGCAAGCGGTTCATATTTTCGGGCGGTGAACATGTGGTTCTCTTCTGTGATGCCCACTGGATAGGCGAGGCTTTGAGCAACCTGATTAAAAACGCACTCGATCACACCCGGACGGGCGATTTCATTCAAATTGAGTGGTGTACCTTTGCATCGGTGGTACAGATCAAGGTGCGGGATACCGGCTGCGGAATTCATCCGGAAGACCTGCCCCACATCTTCAAACGCTTTTACCGCGGCCGTTTTTCCAAGGATACGCAGGGTGCGGGACTTGGCCTTGCGCTAACAAAATCTATTGTAGAGGCACACGGCGGAACCATCGAAGCGGACAGTCAACCCGGTCACGGCACAGTGTTCACCATGAATTTTCTGATTCCTACAAAATTGTAGGCTGCATGTCATGGAGCAGTAGGGTTCCCATGGTACTCTTTTTCCATACCAAACGAAAGAGAGGGTCCGAAATGAATTTGTTGTATGTGGATCATGTTTCCAAAACCTACGGACAGGGTGAAACTGCCGTGCATGCTTTGAAAGAGGCATGCTTTTCTGTTCCAAAAGGGGAGTTTGTGGCCATTGTGGGGGAATCCGGCTCCGGCAAGAGCACTCTGTTGAATCTGATTGGCGCACTGGATACCCCAACTGCTGGGAAAATTTTTCTGGATGGCAAGGATGTTTTTTCCATGAAAGAGCGTAACCTTACCGTCTTTCGCCGTCGAAACATTGGTTTTATTTTTCAGAGCTTTCATCTGATTCCTGAATTAACGGTAGAACAGAATATCGTTTTTCCGGTACTGCTGGATTATAAGAAGCCAAACCAAAAGCGCCTGGAAGAGCTGCTCGCTGTGCTGAATCTAAAAGACCGGCGGAATCATCTGCCCTGTCAGCTTTCCGGCGGACAACAGCAGCGGGTGGCTATCGGGCGTGCGCTGATCACCCGGCCAGCCTTGATTCTGGCGGACGAACCCACCGGAAATCTGGACAGCCAGAATACCAGTGAAGTGATTGCTCTGCTCAAGAGGGCCTCCCGACTGTATGAGCAGACGGTAATCATGATTACTCACAGCCGGACTGTGGCACAGTCAGCAGACCGCATCCTGCAAGTTTCCGATGGTGTGGTGACCGATTTTGGGAGGTGCCGGGAATGAAAAGCTATCTGAGCCTGATTCCAATCTCCGCAAGAGCGCACCGCCGCCAGAACCGCATGACACGCCTGTGTATTATTTTCGCTGTATTTATGGTGACCGCAATCTTCAGTATGGCCGAGATGGGCACACGAATGGAGCAGACGCGGCTGGCTCAAAAGCATGGTGGCTTTTCTCTGTGGGATCTGTTCGGGAGCGCCATGGGGCAAACTCTTCTGCTTGTGGCCGCAGTGCTTTTTCTGCTGGTGCTCGCCGCCGGAGTTCTGATGATCTCCGGTAGCCTTCACAGCAGTGTAGCCCAACGGACTCAGTTTTTCGGCATGATGCGTTGCATCGGTATGAGCAGGCAGCAGATTGCTCGCTTTGTGCGTCTGGAGGCGCTGAACTGGTGCAAAACTGCCATTCCTGCAGGTCTGGTTCTGGGCATTGCAGTTTCCTGGATATTGTGCGCCGTGCTGCGCTTTTGGGTTGGCGAGGAGTTTTCCTCTATTCCCCTGTTTGGCATCAGCGGCATCGGCATTATCAGTGGCGTTCTTGTGGGCATCGTGACGGTGTTGCTGGCGGCTCAGGCTCCTGCCCGCCGTGCGGCCAGTGTTTCCCCCGCCGCTGCTGTTTCAGCCAGCATGGAAAGCAGATCAGGAACTTACCATACTTACCAAACCGCGATTCTCCCCATTGAAATCACCCTCGGGATTCAACAGGCAGCCGCCTCCAAAAAGAACCTGGCGTTGATCACCGGCTCTTTTGCGCTCAGCATCGTTCTGTTCCTGAGCTTTTCTGTTCTGATTGATTTTGTAGATCATCTGATGCCCCAATCAGCCGCAGCGTCAGACCTGGAGCTTTCCAGCCCTGACGGCGGCAATTCCATTGATTCCGCATTGACCGAAACACTGGAAAGCATGGACGGAGTCGAACGAGTTTATGGCAGGCGAAGCAGTTTTGCTCTGCCCGCCCGTTGGGAGGATGGAAGCAATAGTCTTTCTGCCATGGATTTGGTCTCGTTTGATGCGTTTGATCTGAACGCACTGAAAAAAGACGGCGCACTTCGCCGGGGCAGTGATCTTGCCCGGGTATATGGCGACAGCAGCTTTGCCCTTGCGGCCTGGGACCCGACTTGCAGCTGGAAAAACGGTGACACCGTGATGCTGGGAACAGAACGCCTGGAAATTGCAGGGCTTCTGAAATACGATCCTTTTCGTTCTGATGGGTTAACCGGAGGGCAGCTTACTCTGATTGTTTCCGATGAAACTTTTGTCCGTTTGACCGGCATAACCGATTATGCCCTGCTGATGATTCAAACTTCGGCAGATGTGCCGGACGAAACAGTGGAGGCCATCCGCCAGCTGGCGGATGAAAACGGATGGGCTATGACCGACAGGCGAGAACAGAGTACCCGCGGAACCTATCTGGCCTTTACCGCCTGCGTGTATGGCTTTTTGGGCATTATCGCACTGGTTGCCGTGCTCAACATTGTCAACTGCATTTCCATGAGCGTGACTGCCAGAATCCGACAATACGGCGCAATGCGGGCAGTGGGTATGGATGAGCAGCAAATTACCCGAATGATTGCCGCTCAGGCGTTCACCTATGCCCTGACCGGCTGTGTTTCAGGTTGTGCGGTCGGATCACCACTGAGCCGCTTGCTCTATGGTTTTCTGATTCTGAAGCATTTCCCTTATGCGGTGTGGCAATTCCCGTTCGGCCGTCTGGTCGTGGTTTTTGTGTTTGTGCTTTTTGCAGCCGCAGCAGCAGTCTGGGCGCCTGCCCGGCGAATTCAGCGGATGTCCGTAACCGAAACAGTCAATGAGCTGTAACTTCTTTTTTGTAAAGAAAAACGGCAGCGTGACAGGATCAGCTCCTTCACGCTGCCGTTTTTGGTTTTATCTGTTGAAGGCAGCATCTTTGCACAATGCGGAAAGTTCTGTATCCAGAACGGAACGAGGCAGCACAATCTGCGCGGCAGCGGGAAGCACATGTGCCCGCAGACTGCTGTAGGGAGCGCACTCCCCGTCTCTTGTTACCACGATGGGACGGCCGTCAAGGGTGTCCAGCTGCAGGCGGCGCACCTTTCTGGCCAGAATGATATCGCGATAGGCCGGAGCTACCTGATCCCCCTGCATGTGCAGGCCCTTCTGATAGTCACCGATCAGGCGGGCAATTTGAATCCGGCCGATTTTTCGAACCAGAATCAGCTCCAGAAAGCCATCATTCATACAGGCATGAGGCGCAGCCAGAAAGCCGCCCCCGTAGGTGGAGCCATTGCAGAGCGCAAGCATCAGAAAATCTCCGGTGATGATCTCATCATCCGCACAGATGCGAAGCCGATGCCCCAGCGGCCCGCTCACTGCCTGAAGGATGGACAGTTTATATGCCATGGAACCGCCGCACAGCGGGATACGGCGAAATTTCGGAATGCCGTATGCTACCTGCGCATCCAGTCCGGCGGAGCAGATGGCCACTGCAATCCCCTGATCGGTTTCAATCAGATCCATGGGAACCGCTTCGCCCTGAATCAGATCCTCCAGATTGAGAAACGGCGCGCTGCCGCCGAAGTTTCGCACAAAGTCATTTCCGCTGCCGCAAGGCACGCAGGCAACCTGTGCATTGGCATGACCATAGGCTCCGCGCAACACCTCATTCAGCGTTCCGTCTCCCCCGCAGGCATATAGCCGAACCTGGCCTTCCTGTTGTGCCTGCCGCTGTGCCAGTTCCACACCATGGCCCGGTTTTTCCGTTAGAAGAATCTGGTAATTCAGATGTTGCTGTGCCGCCGCCTGAATAATCCGCGGAACCAGCAAACCGCTGGCATCCGCCTTGCCGGAAACGGGATTTACAATAAAAACATGCCGCAACGGCCATGCCCTCCTGTCAGCGCATTTAACGCTTTGATAGTGATGTGATGCCCTTATTATACAAAATCCAGTCGTCGCCGCCAAGTATTAATGCCGATGAATAACCTGATTCCGAATTGCCCATACTCATTGCAGGACAATGCGGCTGCGCCGCAAGAAAGGCCGGATGTTATGCAGATCTTTGCTGAAGTAGGTAAAATCACTATTACAAGTCTGGTTTCCATCGTGGTTCTGTTTGGTTTGTGTAAGCTGGTTGGACAACGTCAGATCAGCCAAATGAGTCTGTTTGATTATGTAACCAGTATCACCATTGGATCCATTGCCGCCGAGCTGGCCACAGATCTGGAAGGCTGGTGGCAACCGCTCACTGCCACCGTAGTGTATGGAGTGGCCGCGCTGTGCATCGACCTGTTCACCTGCAAATCCATTGCACTGCGTCGTTTTTTCAATGGTCGGCCAGTGGTACTGTATCAGAATGGTCGGCTTTATCCGGAAAATCTCCTGCGTGCACGGCTGGATCTGAATGAATTTCTGAGCCAATGCCGCGTGGCAGGCTATTTTGACTTGACTCAACTGGAATCTGCCGTACTGGAAACCAATGGTCAGATCAGCTTTTTGCCGGCTGCGCCCTTCCGCCCTGCTACGCCGTCGGATTTTCAGCTTTCCCCTCAACCCGAGGGTCTTTGGTCTGCGCTGATTCTGGACGGTTCCCCTCTTTGTGAAAATCTGGCCGCTGTGGGGCAAACAATCGGCTGGCTGCAAGAGCAGCTGACCGCCCGGGGATACAAAAGCCCTAAGGAAGTGTTCCTGGCCATGTATGGCCCGCAGGGCCAGCTGAAGGTTTATCCCCGACAATGCCAACCGGAGCACGACTGGTTCGAATGAGTACAAAAAGGGCGTGCAGCCTTTCAGCTGCACGCCCTTCGTGCGTTTGAATCAGTAACCCGGATCGATTACTTGAAGTAACGGTTCAGCAGGCCCTGCATGCCGCGGCCGTGACGAGCCTCGTCCTTAGCCATCTCGTGGACGGTGTCATGGATAGCATCCAGGCCCAGCTCCTTGGCCTTCTTGGCCAGATCCATCTTGCCGGAGCAAGCGCCGCACTCAGCGTCAACACGCATCTGCAGGTTCTTCTGGGTGCTGTCGGTCAGAACCTCGCCCAGCAGCTCGGCAAACTTGGCAGCATGCTCAGCCTCTTCGAAAGCGTAACGCTTCCAGGCCTCGGCGATCTCGGGGTAACCCTCACGATCAGCAACGCGGCTCATGGCCAGGTACATGCCAACCTCGCTGCACTCGCCGTTGAAGTTCATGCGCAGGCCTTCGATGATCTCCTCGGGAACGCCCTCCTTGGCGATGCCAACCACATGCTCGGTCACGTAGGTGTTCTCAGTCTTCTCAACGAACTTATCCTTGGGGGCCTTGCAAACGGGGCAGAAATCGGGGGCAGCGCCCTCGGCAATGTAACCACATACGGTGCAAACAAACTTGGACATAGTATTCATCCTCCAGTATTTGAATTTTCAGCTCTTGACTCGGAATCGGTCCGTAAATAGGAACCGTTCTTTGTTATGGCTAAAGTATAGCATCAAAGTATAGTTCCGTCAAGCACTATTTTCAGATTATTTTGAAAAAATTACAATTTCTTAATATTAAAGCCCATTCGGCCCAGCGCAGGCAGCAAAGCAGACAGACTGGAGCTGGTCACAAGGCCCATGGCAAGGCCGGAAACAATGAGGACCGGCGCATAGGTCAACGCCAGTGTACTGCTGAGCACAATGCTTGCGCCAATAAGCTGCCCGATGTTATGGGCCAGTGCCCCGCAAACCGACAGAATAAAGTAGGTGATATGCTTGCCGAACAAACGGAACAGAACCCACATCACCAGAAGCGACAGCAGCCCTCCGCACAGCGAAAGCAAGCCGGCCACCACGCCACGGGTAAGCATCACGAAAAAGGATTTGAGCAATGCCAGACTCAATGCCTGTTTGGCCCCCATGAAAAACAGTGCGTACATGACCACAATGTTGGCCAGACCGATTTTCACGCCGGGCATCAGGCCCAGCATGGGGGCAATAGCAGATTCCGCAAACGACAGCGCCATTGCCAGCGCAAACAACAGGCCGGACAGTGCAATCTGCCGTGTCTTATTTTGGGAGGGACGCATGAATTCAATTTCTCCTTATAATGTAATATCAGTGTTTACCGATTTGAGACAACAACAATCCAGTTCGATTGTAAAGTGCCCGGGCAGTTCTGTCAAGCACAAGGTCTTTCTTCTCAGGTGAATAAAGTGTAAATTTTCTGTCAATGCTACCGGTACAGCTTGCAATTCCACTTAATATAGTATAAAATCAATTACATAACTTTCCAGGAAAGGAAGAAGAATCAATGAAAAAACTCATCGCGATTGCTCTGTCTGCCGCTGTTCTTGCTCTTGGGCTGGTTGGCTGTGGCGGCCAGGAAAGCAGCAAAGCATATAATCTGAACGACATCGTTACCGCTGTGGAGAGCGCGAACCCCATCGCTAATCCCCGCGACGTGGACGACAATTTCATCACTCTGGATATGCTGCTCACTAAGGACAACATCGAAGAATATGCCGGCAAGGTTTCCAACGATCAAGCCGACAGTGCTCTGATTGTTGCGGTGAAGGCTGTGGAAGGCAAGGGCGATGCGGTCAAGACCGAAATGGAAGCCTATAAGACCAGCATCTCCACCGGCGGCCTGTACGCGGAGTTTGCCGATAAGGAAGCGGCTGCCAAGGATGCCCGCATCGTACAGCAGGGCGACTACGTTGTGATGGTGGTTGCCAACACCAACGGTGCGGATTACAGTGCCATCGACACCGCTCTGGACGAAGCGCTGAAATAACCCCCCTCACCAGGACAAAGCTTTTGGCCGGTACCACCAGACGGCGGTACCGGCTTTTTTGTAAAGGAGTGTCGCAAGCTTGCTGTTCAGTACCATTCTGTTTTTGTTCCGCTTTCTGCCGATCACGCTGGCGCTGTATTACATTGCCCCCTACAAACTGAAAAACCTGGCTCTGTTTGTCTGCAGCCTGGTGTTCTATTCCTGGGGTGAGGTGCGTTTCTTCCCGGTGATGGTCGTGCTGATCCTCATCAACTATTTCTCCGGTCTTGCCATTGAGCGGTTCGAGCACTCGGATAAAATGCGCCGGGTGTTCCTGATTATTTCCATCGTGGGCAGCCTGTCCATGCTGGTGTTCTTCAAGTATACCAACTTTATCATCAGCACCATCAATGCGCTTACCGGGATGTCCATTGGCATGGTGGAAGCAGCCACGGTGCTGCCGCTCGGCATCAGCTTCTACACCTTCCAGACCATGAGCTATTCCATCGACGTATACCGCCGGGATGTAAAAGCCGAGCACAATATCATCGATTTCGGCGCGTATGTGGTCATGTTCCCCCAGCTGATTGCCGGCCCCATCGTAAAATACCGCGATGTGGCAGCCCAGCTGCATGTTTATAAAGACCGCTACCGCCTCAAGCAGATCGAGGAGGGCATCTGCCTGTTTGTGTTCGGTCTGGCCAAAAAGGTTCTGATTGCAGATACTGTAAGCAAACTGTGGTACGACATCATCGGCACCTACAACGACCAGCATATTATCGCTGCCGGCGGCGCCGGTGTTGGCCTGGAAAATGCCAGCACGCCGCTGGTCTGGCTGGGTCTGCTGGCCTATTCCCTGCAGCTTTATTTTGACTTCTCCGGTTACTCGCTGATGGGCATCGGCATGGGCAAGATGCTGGGCTTTGACTTCCCCATGAACTTCAACATGCCCTACATCGCCCGCAGCATCACCGATTTCTGGCGGCGCTGGCACATGACACTGTCCGGCTGGTTCCGGGAATATGTGTACATCCCCCTGGGCGGTAATCGCCGGGGTCTGAAGCGTCAGATTTTCAACATGTTCGTGGTCTGGACTCTGACCGGTATCTGGCACGGTGCCGACTGGAACTTCATCTTCTGGGGCATCTATTACTTCATTCTGCTGGCCATCGAAAAAATCTTCCTTTTGAAGAAGCTGCAGACCGGCCGCATCTGGCCCCACATTTACACCCTGTTCCTGGTGGCTGTGGGCTGGGCGCTGTTCGTGGGCAATGAGGATGGCGTGGGCCTGGCCCTGCTGATGCAGAAGCTGTTCATTCCCTCCGGCGGTGTTTCCTGCCTGTACTTCCTGCGCAATTACGGCGTACTGCTGGTGGTGGCGATTATCTGCTGCACCCCGGTGCCCCTGCGCATCTACGACTGGCTGAAAAAGCATACCGTGCTTAAAATCCTCGTGGTGTTCGCCCTGCTGCTGATGTGCATTGCCTACATTGTGGCATCCACCAACAGCCCGTTCCTGTATTTCCGTTTCTAAGGGAGGGGATCGCATGAAAGAAAAACTGAAAGAGTTGAAGCAGTATCCCCTGCTGGTGCTGTTTTTCCTGTTTATTTTCTGCTTTATGATCGCGGATGGGCTCTGGCCCAAACGTGCGGAATCCGAGCTGGAGCGTCGGCCGCTTGCTCAATTCCCCGACTTCAGCTTTTCCAGCCTGGTGAAAAACGAATGGACCGCCGATTACGGCGAATACACCAAAGATCAGGTGATTGGGCGTGACGGCTGGCTCAAGGCACAAAGCCTGTGTGAGAGCCTGTTGTTCCAAAAGGAAGAAATCGGCGGTGCGATGATCGGCAAAAATGATGCACTGTTTACCAAGATGTTCGCCCTGACTCCCAATGAAGAAAAGCTGCTGCAGAAAAACACCACTCTGGTGCAGCAGTTCATTGAAAAATTCCCCGGTCAGGTCACCTTCCTCCTGACTCCCTCCTCCAGCGTGATCAATGCGGAGGAGCTGCCTGCAAACGCACCCATGCTGGATGAGAACGCCCGACTGGACAGCATTTTTGAAACGGTGGGCACAGCGAACAGTCTGGATCTGCGTGATACATTCACCGCAGCCAAAGATGATATTCAGCTGTATTACGACACCGATCATCACTGGACCAGCTACGGCGCATATCTTGCTTATCAGCAGTTCTGCCAGCTGCACGGGCTGACCCCCATGGAAGTTACCGAAAGTGACTACACCATTGTGCCTGATTTCTACGGCACAACCTATTCCAAGGCATTGTACTGGAAGAGCAAGCCGGATAGCATCGCGTATCGGGATCTGCCCAACACCATGACCGTATGGGAAGTCTCCCCCACCTTTGAGCTTACCGAAAATTTCACTGCCACCATGTACGACAAATCCAAACTGGAAACCGGCGACAAGTATGCCATGTTCCTGTATGGCAACAACGGCTACTCCACCATCGAAGGCGATGGCGAGGGCAGCATTCTGGTGGTGAAGGACAGCTATGCCAACAGCTTCATCCCCTATCTGACCGCCAATTACGCCCGCATCGGGGTAATCGATCCCCGCGGCTTTGGCCTGAGCGTGGCAGACTTTGCGCAGCAGGAAGGCTACGACGAGGTTCTGCTTCTGTTCAACTTCCAGTCCTTTAAGGAAAGCACTTTCCTGAGCTGCCTGAACATTTCCAATTGATCCAACGAAAACGGAGGGGTTTTACCCCTCCGTTTTTACGTAGTTTTTACATTGAACTAGTGAAAAGAACGCGCAGATGTTTTATACTTAAAATGAGCAACGATTTTGAGGAGGCCTTGAAAACCTATGATCTATATTCTGGAAGACGACAACAGCATCCGGGAGCTGGTTACTTACACCCTGAATCGTTCCGGCTACGAAGCCAAGGGCTTTGACCTGCCTTCGCTGTTCTGGGCCGAGATGGAAAAACAGATGCCGGATCTTCTTTTGCTTGATATTATGCTGCCGGAAGAGGATGGCATTCATATTTTGAAGCGCCTGCGGGCAAACTCTGCTACCAGTCAGCTTCCGGTAATCATGCTCACCGCCAAGGGCAGTGAATACGACCGGGTAACCGGGCTGGACAGCGGTGCTGATGATTACATTCCAAAGCCCTTCGGAATGATGGAGCTGGTGGCCCGGGTAAACGCTCTGCTGCGCCGTGCCAAACCCCGTACTGCCCCGGATGAGTATCAGGTGGGTGCAATTGAGCTGTTCCCCGCCCGCCATCAGGTGCTGGTAAACAAAGAGGAAATCTCGCTGACCCACAAGGAATTCGAACTGCTCAGCGTTTTGATGCAGCAGCCCGGTATTGTTTTTACCCGGGAAAAACTGCTCAATCAGATCTGGGGCTACACCTTTGAGGCGGAAAGCCGCACGGTGGATGTGCATATTCGAACTCTGCGTCAGAAGCTGGGTGAATGCGGCAGTTACATCGAGACCGTGCGCGGAACCGGCTACCGCATTCGGGAGAATGGCGTATGACAAAGCGAATCTTCAGCGCCATTTTTACAGTTACCCTGTCCACCCTTCTGGTGGGTATGATCATTTTGATTGCCATTCTGATGCCTTATTTTGAGCAGCAGCTGGCAACCGAACTTTCCACAGGGCTGGGGTATCTTTCCCGCGGGGCATCCCAATACGGGGAGGATTTCCTTTCCACCATCGACCCGGGCAGCAGCCGGATCACGCTGATTCGTTCCGACGGAACCGTTTGGTATGACAGCTCTCTGGATGCCTCCACGCTGGAAAACCATGCAGACAGAGAGGAAGTTCAGCAGGCCCTTGCAACCGGCACCGGTGAAAGCGTACGTTATTCCACCACTCTGCAGGAAAAAACGCTTTATCGGGCACTTTTACTGCCCAGCGGCGATGTGCTGCGCATTGCCTGCACGCACTATTCCAGCATGGGGATTTTTTTGCTGCTGATTCAGCCGATTCTTCTGATTCTGACCTTTGGCGCAATACTTTCGGCTGTGATTTCCTACAAGGTTTCACACCGCCTGACCCGGCCGCTGAACGAAATTGATCTGGAGCATCCTCAGGTACCCGAAGATTACGAAGAGCTCACTCCCCTGCTCCGCCGTTTGAACCACCAGAACCGGCAGATCAAGGCTCAGTTAATGGAACTGGGCGAACAGCAGGAACGGTTTGCTTCCATCACCGAAAACATGAAGGAAGGTTTCCTTGTTCTGGATCGTACCGGCACCGTGCTTTCCCATAACACCAGCGCCGGGCAGCTGCTTCATGCCGAAGCGCCTCTGATGGGTAGGGATATGACCCATAATCCCATTGAAGAGCTGAACAGTGCCATTCGTGACGCCCTGGAAGGTCAGCACACCGAAACCCTGATTCCTCTGTTTGGCCGGATGTGCCAGTTGTTCGCCAACCCGGTCTACCAGCAGGATCAGCTTACCGGCACGGTAATTGTGCTGCTGGATGTGACAGAAAAGCAGGAACGCGAAACTCTTCGCCGGGAGTTCAGCGCCAACGTTTCCCACGAGCTAAAAACTCCGCTGACCTCTATCTCCGGTATTGCGGAGATCATGAAGAGCGGCCTGATCGATCCCAACGATGTTCCTCACTTTGCGGGCAAGATCTACGATGAATCTCAGCGGCTGATTCACCTTGTGGGAGACATCATCAAACTGTCCCAGCTGGATGAAAACTCCATTCCCTATACCGCAGCTCCGGTGGATTTGCTGGAGCTTGCACAGAACACACGCATTCAACTGGAAAATCCCGCCGCAAAACAGCAGGTAACGCTGCAGGTAGAGGGCGAACCGGTGGTAATCGAAGGTGTGCTCCCTGTGTTGGACGAAATGCTGTTCAATCTGTGTGATAATGCCATCAAATACAATAAGCCCGGCGGACATGTGTGGGTAAATGTGAAACGAACTCCGGATGGGCCCACCATTTCGGTAAAAGATGACGGAATTGGTATTCCTGCCGAGGATCATGACCGGGTGTTTGAACGGTTTTATCGGGTGGACAAAAGCCACTCCAAGGCAATCGGCGGTACCGGACTGGGGCTCTCGATTGTAAAACACAGCGCCGCTTACCACAATGCGCGTATTGAATTGGAAAGCGCCCCCGGGAAAGGAACCTGCATCCGCCTGATCTTTCCACCCAGCCGGGAAATGCCTGCCCAAAGTGCAGAAAAATGAGCCCCGGTTGCAACCCGGAACCCTGTTACAAAAAGAACGCTCACTGCAATTTGCAGTGAGCGTTCTTTTGTCATGTCCGTTTTTCAGACGAATTTATTCCACCTGTTCGTACTGTTCCTGTTCTTCCAGCAGTTTTTCCCATTCGTCAAACAATTCCTGCTGGTGGAATCGGCTGTCTTCCAGCTCGTCGCATTTATCCCGCAAAAGCAGATGATCCCGCAGCACTTCCGGGCTTGCGATCTCATTTTCCAGCTCCACAATATGAGCACCCAGTGTCTCGATTTCCTCTTCCACTGCCTTAATCCGGGTACGCAGCTCTGCTCTGCGGCGGCGCTGCTCCTTTCCGTAGGCGGCTTTTCCGGCCGACGGCTTTTCCTTTTCTTCCCTCGGCACGGCTGCTACCGGGTCATTTCGGTGCATCATTCGCTCATAGCTGGGGTAAAGCGTTGCGTTTCCGTCTTCCACATACAGAATGGGGCATTCCAGACTGTTCATCAGATAACGGTCATGGGTGATGAGCAGCAGTGTGCCCTCGTAGGCCATCAGAGCCTGCGTCAGGCTCTCGCGGGTGTAAATGTCCAAATGGTTGGTGGGCTCGTCCAGGAACAGCAGATTGGGTCGTTCCAGGACAATTTCCGCAAATCGCAGACGGGCCAGCTCACCACCGGACAGAGTACTGCAGCTCTTGAATACTTCTTCTCCCCGGAACCCGAACCGTGCCAGATGATTGCGCACTTCCAGTTCAGTGAAGCGGGGCCACTTATCCCAAATGGCATCTATCACACGGCCGCCCCGCCGCATCTGCTGCTGCTCAAAAATGCTGGCCTTTGCGCCGGCACCCAGCCGTACCATTCCGCCGGAAGGCTTACGCTTGCCGTCCAGTACCTGCATCAGGGTGGATTTGCCTGCGCCGTTGGGGCCGGCAATAACCAGCCGTTCCCCCCGCAGCACCTGCAGATCAAAGGGATGCAGCAGCACCCGTTCCCCGATCTTCACACTCAGATTCTTGATGGTGAGCAGTTCTTTATAGGGAGTGACGTCAAATTCAAACTTGAAGTTCAGCTGCTGGGGCCCACTACGGGGCTTTTCGGTAATTTCCATCTTCTCCAGCTGCTTGCGGCGGCTCTGTGCCATTTTGGTGGTGGAGGCACGCACAATGTTTCGGGCGATATAATCCTCCAGCTTCTGGGCCTTGGCAACATCGGCATCGTGCTGCTTTTGCTGCAGTGCTACCGCCGCTTCCTTCTGAGGCAGGTAAGCAGAATAGTTTCCCTTATAGCTGGTAAGCTGATGATCCTCCACCTCCCAGATTCGGGTACAGACCGAATCCAGAAAATAGCGGTCGTGGCTGACCACCAGAACCGCGCCGGAATACCCCTTCAGATACTCTTCCAGCCATTCCATGGTGGCAAAGTCCAGATGGTTGGTGGGCTCGTCCAGAATCAACAGATCCGGCCGCTGCAGCAACAGCTTTGCCAGACGCAGTCGGGTGTGCTCGCCGCCGGAAAGCACCGAAACCCCCTTGGTATAGGTTTCCGGCCCAAACGCCATACCACTGAGTACCTTCTTGATCTGGATGTCCATGTGGTAACCGTCCGCTGCATCAATCACTGCCGAAAGCTCCGCATGCTTTGCCAGCAGCTGTGCATCCCCCGGATTTTTCTCCAGCTTGTTTTCCAGAACCTGCATCTGCTCCATGGCGCTGAGCACCGGTGCAAAGGCACTGCGCATCTCGCCATAGACATCCAGAGTAGGGTCCGGCTTGCTGTTCTGTTCCAGATAACCCAGAGTGACTCCACGGCTGATCTGATATTCGCCCTCATCGGGCAGGTACTCGCCGCACAGTACCTTAAGCAGAGTAGTTTTTCCGGCGCCGTTTTCACCCACGATGCCGATCCGCTCGCCCTTTTCCACGGTGGCATTGATGTCGTGAAGCACCACCGTGTCGCCAAAGCTTTTTCCTAAATTCTGTAATGAAATAAGCATTATGATTCCTTACTGCTCGTGGTTATTCCGCCTGATCCAGGCGTTTTTCCGCCCATGCCAACAGATCCTCGTAAACCTGCTGGCGATTTGTTTCGTTCAGCATCTCATGCCGCCCGCCCGGATATAGTGTAAGGCGAACATCCTTTACACCCGCCTGACGCAGCATTTGTGCCACTTTTTTCACGCCCTTGCCGTAGTCGCCCACCGGATCCATGTCACCGGAAAAGAGCCAGATCGGCAGATCCCGTCGGATTTTCTGCGCCCATTGCAGGCTGCTCACCTGTTTCAGCGTGCAAAACAGTTCATGAAATGCACTGACTGTAAATATAAAGGTACATTTGGGGTCTGCACTGTATACATCCACAATCCGCTCATCCCGGCTGATCCAGTCATAAGATGTACGGGGGTTGGGGATTTTTTTCAGATAGGTTCCGAAAGCCAGTTTGTTAACCAATTTCGATGTAAAGCTCTTTCCCTTAACGGAAGAAATCCAGTCGCTGAGATGGATTCCGACATTCACCAGCGGGTTCGGCCCACCGGTGCCGCTGATGATCAGCGCATCCATTCCATCCGGATATTCTGCTGCAAACCAGCGGGCAAAGAAACTGCCCATGCTGTGGCCCAGAAGAATCAGAGGAAGCCCCGGATAGCGTTTGCGGGCAAGCAGATTCATGGTGTGCAGATCACGCAGTACATCAAACCGCCCATCCTTTTCACCAAAGTATCCGTCGATTCCCTCTTCCCCACTGGTTTTTCCATGGCCCAGATGGTCGTTTCCGCACACCACGAAACCGTGCTGTGCCATAAACTGCGCGAACTCCCGATAACGTTCAATATGTTCACACATGCCATGACTGATCTGAAGGATCGCTTTTGGCGTGATTTCCGGCATGGTATAGAAGTATCCGGCAATCGTATCCTTGCCGTTGCTGGATTTAAAACTGATGTTTTCGATTCTTAAGGCCGACATTTTGCAGCTCATCCTCCTCCATCACGATGGAATACAATTCCTGCCAGTTGTGAATGATGTGGGTGGGGCGCTCGCCTTCCTCCGGTTCAGGCTGCTGATGGAAATTACACCAGCAGGTGGCAAGGCCGGCATTCTGGCCGCCCTTGATATCCGCGCTGAGGCTGTCGCCTACCACCAGAACCCGATCCCGATGTTCGATGCCCAGAGCACGCACCGCCTGATCAAAGAAGCGACGATTCGGCTTTTCCACGCCCATCTTTTCGGAAACGAACACTTCATCCATGTAAGGCTCCAGACCGGAATCACGCAGCCGGCTGGCCTGTACGCGGGCCACGCCATTGGAGGCAATGGCCAGCGTTGCAACCTCGGAAAGTTCCCGCACGGCTTCCAGCGCGCCGGGAACAAGATCCGGGTGGCTGCCCAGCCGATCCAGATAATAGGTGCTCATTTCAGCAGCGGAACCTTTTCGATCCAGCTTTTTCAGAAGGCGGGCAAATCGCTCCACCACCAGCTTGTCCCGCTTGATCTGGCCTTTTTCCAATGCGGCCCAGAGCTCTTTGTTAATCTCCACATAAAGCATCTCAGTTTCGTGATCGCTGGGCAGCTCAAAATGCTCCAGTGTTTCCAGAATCGCCTTATGCTCCGCTGCCTCAAAATCCAGCAGCGTGCCATCCATATCCAATAACAAACAATAGTAATGTGCCATGGGTCATTTTCTCCCTTGATAATATTCTGCCTGCTGCCCTGCCGCACAAGGCGGGCTGCGGGTTTCCATTCATTTTATTATCTCTTATTCTGTCCGCTTCGTCAAGCGGGATACACACAAAAGGGCAGAGCGATGCTCTGCCCTTCTGGTGAATTTTCTTACAGCTGCACAATCGGATACGCTTCAGACTCTTCCTCTTCGGTTTCATCCTCCTGGATATTGCCCGACGGCTGGCAGTTTCTGCACGTATTCCGACAGTTGCATGGCGGATTTTCCTGCGACGTATCAGTGCCGCTGCCCCATTCGAAGTCGTAGTCGTCCACGCTGCCGTTTGTCACGTTCTCATCACCGGTATTCCATGCGTCGATGATGCTGATGTCAAAACAACTGGCCATGCTGAAAAGCACCTCCCCTTTTTTGCCATTGTATGCAGAAACGGGAGTTGCTGTGAGCGGCGAGACAAAATCAGTAGTCGAACTCGCCCTTTACTGTGCGCTGGAACAGGCAGGGCAGCGCATCCTTGGCACTGCAGCCTTCGTACAACATGCTGTAAATGGTCTGGCAAATGGGAAGATCCACCCCATATTCTTTGCCCAGCTTGACCAGGGCCTTTACCGTGGGGGCGCCTTCGGCCAGCTGATCAAAGTGTTCCCCTTTTACAAAGCTTTCGCCAAACTGGCGGTTATGGCTGTGGGCAGAAAAGAGAGTGGCTTCATAATCACCCAGATGGCACAGGCCATAAGCCGAAAGCTCATTGCCACCCATTGCACGAATCAGCCGGGCAATTTCCCGGGCGCCGCGGGCCATAAGAGCGCCTTTCAGGCTGGAATAGCCAATGCCGTCCAGCATACCGGCAGCGATACCGATCACATTCTTCGCGGCGGCACCCACCTCTGTGCCGATCAGATCCCGCCCCTTATACAGGCGGATCAGATCACTGCTCAGATTTTCCACCACATAGTCCGTGGTCTCCGGTTCATCCGAATCCACCACCATGCAGTTGGGAATACCGGCGGAGAAATCCTGCACATGGCCGGGGCCAACCCATACGGCCAAGCGTACCGGCTGGGTTACTTCTTCCCGGAATACCTGGGTCAGGCGTTTGCCGGTTTCCACCTCTATGCCCTTCATGCAGAGAATGAAGGTTTTTCCTGCCACCGGAAGGGCCTGAAGTTTTTTGGCCAGATCACGCAGCTGCTGAGCACTGATGGAAATGATCACCACATCGGCAAATTCTAGCGCTTCGGTCAGATTCTCGGTGAGAAGAAGCGGCTCCGGCAATTCAATGTAGGAATTCTTTCTCTCGGCTTTCAACTGAGCCATTGCCCGAGAACCGGGGCGGCCCCAGAGCATTACTTCATTACGGGCGCTGTGATAACAGGCCAGGAAGGTGCCCCAGCGGCCGCAGCCCAATACAGTCAGTTTCATAACTGGCGTCCTTTCTTGTTGTTTGATTCTTTCAGGAAAAAGGACCCGCCCTGCCGGGCAGAGCGGGTCCTTTTAGCGTATCAGTAACAAAGAGTGATTTTGGCTCGTTTAGCCCTGTCCTTCGGGAGCTGTCGAGGCTGCGGGAGGAACCTCTGTGGGTGTCGGCACTTCCGTGGGCGCAGGCGTGGGCACTGCGGTGGGTTCCGGAGTAGGTGCCGGAGTGGGTGCCGCAGTCGGAGTGGGTGCGGCAGTGGGCGCAGGTGTGGGTGTGGGTGCTGCTGTGGGCTCCGGAGTGGGAGCCGCTTCCACAACCAGCTTGAAGGTAGCGGAAGAAAGCTTACCGTTAATGTTAATGGTGGCGGTAATGTCATAGGTTCCGGCCGACCAGCTGTTCTGACCGTAGCTGTAACCGGTCTTGACCTTTTCGCCGTTTACCGTCCACTGCACATTATCATCGGTCACATCGCCGCCTACGGCGCTCACATGCAGGGTATAGCTGGTGCCTTCCTTGATGGTGGCAGAGCTGCCTTCCTTGAAGGAGATGTTCAGCTTGGCGCTGAACATGGCGGTCACATTCACATTCTGCTTGAAGCTCTTATCGGTGCGGGTGGGGCTGGTGTTGCCATCGCTCCACTTCACAAATTCATAGCCATCAGCGGGAACAGCTTTTACGGTAACACTGTCATCTTTGGTCAGATCCTCAAACTTCAGGCTGGTTTTACCGGAAATGTCACCGCTGGTAAGCGTGCCGCCCACGTTTTTATCCACATTGTACTGGGCGGTGAAGGTCTCATTGGGGTCCGGGGTTGCAGTTGCCTGCGTAGAGCCGCTGGAGGTGCCGCCATTGCGCACGCGGGTGGGAATGTTATCGGTATCCGGACGACGATCTTCCGTGCCGGTCCAGGCATGGGTGCGGGCATAGTCCATAATGCCGTTCAGGGCATCCTTCTTCAGGTGAATGTCACCCTGCTGGTAGTAACGGGCCTGACCATAGCCATCTTCGCCCATCAGCAACTCGGAAATATTGAGGAACTTGTAGCCGTTCTTCTGGCACATTTTCACCAGGGCCAGATTGAATTCGTTGATGGTTTCCTGGCTCATGTTGGGATAATTGCTGTGGTCCTGCGGGATGGGCGGTATCGCCGCCACAATCACATCGCAATAGGGGTATGCGGTGACGATGGCGTTCAGTGCCGACTCGTAACTGCTGGCGAAGCTGTCTGCACTCATGCTGCCGTCCGCATTGTTGGTACCCATCATTACGATGATCCGGCGAGGCTTCATTTTTGCAAGTGCCTCGGGGATAGAGTAAGCCGTGCTGTCGTTCTTGAAGTAAATGGATTTATCGGTGGTCAGCTGCTGGATGCCCAGGCCTTCCACAGCCATCACCTGATCCAGGGGCAGCAGGCCGTTCTGGTAATAGCGATAGGTGTTGGAATCACCCACAAAAATCGTTTCGTTGATATAGGATTCGCCTGCATCATCAGTTTCGCCCAGAACGGTATCCCCATAGGCACTGGCATCAAAACCAGAATCCAGCACCGCCTGGGAAGAACTGGAAGATGTGCTGGACGGATCCTTCGCGCTGTGAGATGTGTTTACAATGATCACCACAGCCACAATGGTTATAATCAATACCAGTGCACAAATGGCCAGCACAAGCGCGGCCTGCTTCTGCTTGGGGGTTAAGCTGAGATTAGAAGACTTCCTTCTTTTCTTAGCCATGGGTATGCCTCCTTTTTGGTTCTCAAGGTCGTTTTATTCCACATTCAATATGTAATCGGCCAACTGCTGGCAATTCTGTGCCATCAGAACCGGTGCGAAAGGCGCAACCTCCTGTTCGCTGCCGTAGCCGTACATCACTGCCACTGCAGGCACGCCGCAATCTGCTGCGCCCTGCATATCATCTTTTCGGTCACCCACCATCAATACTCGGGCTCCCTGCAATTCCGGGCGATCCAGCACCATGCGCATGACTGCGGTTTTGGTGTCCACACTTTTATCCTCGCTGGCGCCGCCGATAAAATCAAAATAACCGGCCAGACCCTGCTCGTGCAGAATTGGAGTAACCACCACTGTGGGCTTGGATGTGGCGGTATACAACCGCACACCGGCCGCTTTCAGGCGTTCCAGCATGGGGCGAACGCCATCAAACACCTGGCAGCGATTGCAGCCGTCCTGCTCGTAGCGTTCCCGGTAGATGCGCACCATTTTTTCCACAGTGGCCTCATCGGAGAAGTGTTCGCCAAAGCTGCGCCGCAGCGGCGGCCCCAGATAACGGGTCAGATCAATGCCTGCCGGATCAATTCCCATCTGCCGGAACGTGTATTCCATTGTCGCCAGAATTCCCGGGCTGGAATGGATCAGTGTGCCGTCCACATCAAACAATACTGCGTCATATCGTACCACGATCATACCATCCTTAAACACAATTTTATCTATTATACCACCAAAAAGCCTTATCTACAATCCACCTGCAGCCTTTTTGCCGGTTTTGTGTTCTGCATTGGTCAAATCAGCACATATTATTATGGCAAAAAGCAAAAAGGAGTACGGTATGGGGAATTTTATGGCAGAACATTTCACAGGCTGGCTGGGCTGGTGCAATTCCCTGCTCAGCCGGTTTGCCTGGGGGCCGGCCACTCTCCTTCTGCTGGCTGCCGCCGGACTGATTTTCAGTGTGGGAACGGGCTTTTTTCAACTTCGGCATCTGCCTTTGTGGTGGCGCTCCACACTGGGTGCCTCGCTTTCCGGGCAAGAAAAAGGCAAGCAACCCGGAACCGGCGGAATTACCGGCTTCCAGTCCGCCTGTACAGCCCTGGCCGCAACGCTGGGTACCGGGAATATTGCCGGGGTCGCCACCGCCATTGCGGCCGGAGGGCCCGGCGCCGTGTTCTGGATGTGGATTTCAGCTTTTTTCGGCACCATGACCGGTTATGCGGAAAATCTGCTGGCCGGGCTTTACCGGGGAAAAAATGCCAAGGGTGAGCCCATTGGCGGAGCAATGTTTTATATTGAACAGGGGCTTGGCTGCCGCTGGCTGGCACTTCTGTTTTCATTTTTCTGTATTCTGGGCTCATTGGGTATGGGTGATATGGCTCAGGCAAATTCCATCGCCAGCGGTTTGCAGGATTCCTTTCACATTCCCCCTTTGTTCACTGGTCTGGTAGTTGCCGGAGCAGTGGGCTTTACCATGTTGGGTGGTATCCGGCGTGTGGGGCAGATCACAGAACGGCTGGTTCCCTTTATGGCAATTGGATATACCGCAGCAGCTGTGTGCGTGATTCTTGTGAACTGGCAGCGGATTCCCGAAGTGCTGCGCAGTATTTTACAACAGGCTTTTTGCTGGAAGTCTGGCCTTGGCGGACTGACGGGATACAGCGTGAAACAGGCGCTGCAGGTTGGCGTTGCGCGAGGGGTGAGCAGCAACGAAGCCGGGCTCGGTTCTTCAGTGATGGCCAATTCCGCCGCCGGCAGCCCGCCGGTGGTTCAGGGAATGTGGGGAATTTTTGAGGTGGCTGTGGATACTCTTCTCATGTGCACTCTCACCGCACTGGCGATTCTGTGTTCTGGCGTATACGATCCCGTAGTGTATTCCGCTGCACTGGGCACCGAAACCTTTGCCGGTCTGCCCAATGGAGCTGCACTGACCGCCGACGCTTTTCGCTCGGTGTTGGGACCGGGCGGCGGTATGCTGATTGCCATCAGTCTGGTGCTGTTTGCCTTTTCCACCCTGCTGGGCTGGAGCTATTACGGCGAACGGGCAGTGGAATATCTGTTTGGTTCCGGCGCAATCGTCCCCTACAAACTGCTGTATCTGGCCTGCATCGTGATTGGCTGTGTGACACGACTGGATCTTGTATGGCAAATCAGCGATACCTTTAATGGGCTCATGGTTCTGCCCAATCTGCTGGCCGTACTCTGGCTTTCGCCGCAGATCTTTCAGGAAACATGCCGGTTTTTCCATTCAAAACAGCGGCCTGACTGTACGCAAAGCAACCCTGTGTGATAGAATAAGGAAAATAAAACAAAAAGGAGCGACCCCGTATGCCCCAGATTACCGTAAAAGGCTTCACCGATTCGCAGATGAAAACCGTAACCCCTGCTTTGAGCCAAAAGCTTTCCTCCGCCATTGGCTGCCCGGAGGACTGGCTGATTTTTGAGCTTGTTCCCACCACCTTTTACGCCGGTGGACAGCAGACTGCCGGTTTCCCCATTATTGAGGTTTCCTGGTTCGACCGGGCAGACAATGTTCGGGAAGAGGTCGCCAGCATTTTGCGGGATACCGCCTTTGAACTGGGATATTCCCTGGTGCAGGTGATTTTCACCACACTCCAGCCGGACCGATTCTATGAATTTGAGGCCTGACAACCCAATACCCTTCAATTAAAAAACGAGCCCGGCTGTGAACCGGGCTCGTTTTTATTTTTGTCTGTTTACGCACCTGCAAAGGAGAACACAATGCCCAGCAAAGCGGACAGTGCAATCCAGATTACAGGGTGCAGTTTTTTGGTTTGCGGAATTACCCGGGTAACCACAAGAAGCAGAACCGCAAGAAGAACCGCCTTCCACTGAACCCCCGCCAGAATTCCCGCAGGAACATCCGTATAGAAGGTAATCACCGCCACTGACAGACCTGAGGCTGCAATCAGACCGGTGGAAGCCGGCCGCAGACAACGAAATGCCGAGTCCACATAACGGTTGGAGCGGAATGTCTTCAGGAACGAGGCAATGATCAGAATGATGATGATCGACGGGGTGATCAGACCCAGCGTGGCAGCCAGAGCACCGGGAACGCCACTGGTGCTGAAGCCCACATAGGTGGCCATATTAATGCCGATGGGGCCCGGCGTGGATTCCGAAACCGCCACCATATCCATCAGCTGGCCCTGTGTGAACCAGCCGGTTTTATCTGCCATCTGAGAAAGAAACGGCAGGGTGGCCAGACCGCCGCCCACCGCAAACAGGCCAGTTTTAAAGAATTCCCAATACAGCTGCAGCAGGATCATGCTTCCCCCTCCTTTTTACGGCTCGACAGCTTGAACTGCTCCAGACCGATTCCCAGCACAGTGGCCACAACCACAAAGAGAATGGGAGACAGATCGAGAAACAGCGACCCCAGCGTGACTACCACAAAAATCACAAGCGCCAGCCTGCTTTTCACCGAACCCTTCCACAGCTTGCACACTGCGTTGAAAATCAGCACGCAGACGCACACCCGGATTCCGGCAAAAGCGTTTTTCACCACTGCCAGTTCCGCAAAGGTATTGATGAACCCGGCCAGAATCGAAATGATCACCAGCGAAGGGGCAACAACCCCCAGAGTGGCCACAATACCACCCAGAATCCCCGCCTGCTTCTGACCAACAAACGTGGCAGTGTTTACAGCAATGATACCGGGTGTGCATTGCCCCACCGCAAAATAATCGGTGAGCTCCTCGTCTGTTGCCCAGCCGCGTTTCTCCACCACCTCTCTTTGCAGAATGGGCAGCATGGCATACCCTCCGCCGAAGGTCAGGCCGCCTACCTGCATGAAGGTGAAAAACAGATCCCGGAGAATCCGTGCTTTCTTCATGGAAAAATCCCCCCTTGTTTGATTTCACGCTACTATGATAGCACATCATCTAAAATATTGAAAACATTTTATTTGTGTGATATTTATATGTTATCCATATAAATGTTGAGGTGTTTGACATGGAACTGCGTCAGCTTATCTATTTTACAGCCATCGCGCAGGCAGGTACGATCACTGCCGCAGCACAAAAGCTGCATATGTCGCAACCACCGCTCAGCCTGCAGCTTCAAAAGTTGGAGGATGAACTGGGTTGCCCGCTCTTTGAACGGGATACCCGTCATCTTCACTTGACTCCGGCAGGGGAACTCTTTTATGAGCGGGCACAGGCCATTTTACAGCAATGTGCCGACCTGAAACGGGAAATGGCTGATTTGCAGGCCGGTGGTCGAGGACTGCTCCGAATCGGGGTGGTCTCCTCACTGAGCACCAGCCTTTTGCCCCGATGGGTAGCCCGGTTTCATGAACAGTATCCTCAGGTACGGTTGGAACTGACCGAACGGGATTCTTTCCGACTGCTGGAGCTGGTGCGCAGCCAACGGATTGATCTGGCACTGGTTCGCCGTCCCTTTTCCGGGCAGGGGCTGGACATTCACCCCATCTGCAGCGAACCCATGTGTGCTGTGGGGCGGCATCATTTTTTTGACGGAGCGGAGGGCTCCATTTCTCCCATGGCTCTGGCGAACCTGCCGCTGCTATTGTATCGCCGGTGGGAACCTGTGCTGATGCGCTTTTTCGCAGAATCCGGATTTGAACCGCAGGTGCTCTGCTGCAGTGAAGATTCTCATACCGTGCTCCGCCTGGCCCGGGAAGGGCTTGGCGTGGCATGCACGCCCCTTTCCGCAACCTGTGAGCTCCAGCCCGGTACCGAGATTCATCCTCTTCAGGCAAAAGAGCTGTACAGCGAGATCTGTGCGGTCACACTTCAGGGGCACTACACCGGGGCAGCCGCCCGGAATTTCATCCGTTTCACCCAGGAGGAGCAGTAATGCCGGAAAACCTTTACAAATCTTAAGGTGCACTTAAAGGCATACTGAAGATTTGTGCGGTATCCTTTTTGCGTAACACAAACAACCAGCGCAAAAAGGAGTCGAAAATTATGTCGATCAAAATATTCTCCCCTGTTTTGAAGCATAAACGTGCAGCAGCCGCAATTTTGCTGGCCGGCATTCTGGCTGTGGGCGGTACCCTTACCATTCGCGCCCGGATAAGCGCTTCCAAAAGCACTGTATCCGAGGAACTGGCCTATGCCCGCACCGTATTTCTGAAAAAAGAAGATCTGAACGAATCGGTGAACGTTTCCGGCACTGTTCAAAGCGCACAGGTCTCTTCGGTCACCACTGCCCTGAACAACAAGGTTACCAGCCTGAATGTGAAGGTGGGCGACCATGTGAACAAAGGCGATGTGATCTGCACACTGGACGATACCGACATCCGCCGCGCCATTCAGGATAAGGAAAAGGAAATGGGCGAGGAAAAGCAGCGCTTGCAGGATTCCTACAACAAGGCGGCCACACAGGTGGACGAAGCCCGCCGCGCCAAGGATAATGAGCGAAAAAACCAGGATACTCTGGTGGAAGCCGCCCGCAGCGCCCGCGACAAGGCCTTCAGTGCACTGAGTGCCGTAACGCCTGCCTACGATACCGCCAAGGCCAATTATGAAGTAATGGAAAAGGCGGTATCCGCTGCACAGCAGGAGGCAGACGCCGCCGCGGATGCCCGACAGAAAGCCTATGATGCCTGGATTGCTGCCGGCGGCGCCACGGAGGGCGATGCTTATCTGGCCTATCAGAATGCAGACACTGCTTTGAACGAAAAGAATGCTGCACTGGAAAGCGCCCGTACTCTTTACAGCTACGAAAGCTACACCCAGGCCTACAACACTGCCAAACAGGCCTATGATGCAGCTGCAGCAGAGCGCGATACTGCTGAAAGCGCTTACAAGCAGGCAGACGCGGCCCGCAATCAGGCGCTGGATGCCTGTGACACCACCATCAACAACGCCGTTTCCGCTTTACAGGAGGCCGACAAGCAGCTGAAAAAAGGTGTGGACAGCAAGGCGCTGGATGATCTGAAAAAGAGTCTGGACGACACGGTGCTGAAGGCCGAGACCAGCGGCAAGATCACCGATCTCAAGGTAAATGTGGGCAGCATCTGCAAGGGTGATGTGGCTACCATTCAGTCCACCGATCAGCTGATTCTTTCGGTGAGCATTCCGGAATACGCCATCAATAAGGTGCAGTTGGGTATGCCCGCCACCATCACCAGCGATGCTGCAAGCGGCGCGCTGCGCGGCACGGTATCCCGCATTTCTCCCACCGCCGGAAGTGGCGAGGGCGAAGGCAGCGCCTCCGGCTTTGCCGCAGACATTTCCATTGATACCCCGGAAAACATTCTCATCGGCAGCAAGGCCAAGGCCGAGATCATTCTGGCTTCCAAGAGCAACGTGTATTCCGTTCCTCTGGATGCGGTAGCCCCCGGCGACAATGGTCAGGATGTGATCTATGCCCTTCAGGGTGAAGGCGAATTCCAGCCGGTAAACGTGACCACGGGCATGAAGAATGACTATGCAATCGAGGTCAGCGGTGCTTCCCTGCAGGACGGCATGGAGATTCTGGCCGACGCATCCCAGATGCCGGACACTGGCGCTTCCCTGCCTGCGGATGACACCTCCGCTCCTGCTGCCGACGGCTCTGCCAGCTCCTCCACCGGGGAGGTGGCGGAATGAACCAGGTGTTTCAGACCCCACTGATCGAGATGCGGGGCATCGTGAAAACCTATAACGTGGGCAAGGAAAACGAGCTGGAGATCCTGCACGGCATCGACCTGACCGTGTATCCCGGTGAGTTTGTTGCCATCGTGGGCGAATCCGGCAGCGGCAAATCCACCCTGATGAACATCATCGGCGTACTGGATCAGCCCACGGCAGGTATCTACCGGCTGGACGGTGTGGACGTTCAAAGTGCAAGCCGGGATGAGATGAGCGAGGTTCGCAACAAAAAAATCGGGTTTGTGTTCCAGAATTTCAATCTGATCGGGCGCACCACTGCCCAGCGCAATGTGGAACTGCCCATGCTGTATGCGGGGGTCGGAGCTCGCCAGCGGGAGCAGCGGGCCCGAGAGTTGCTGGCCATGGTTGGCATGGAACAGCGGCGGTTTCATCAGCCCAACGAACTTTCCGGCGGCCAGAAACAGCGTGTGGCCATCGCCCGCAGTCTGGTAAACGACCCATCCATTCTACTGGCGGACGAGCCCACCGGCGCACTGGACTCCGAAACCAGCCGCCATGTGATGAACATCTTCCATGATCTGCACCGCCAGCAGGGCAAGACCATCGTACTCATCACCCACAGTCAGGAGCTTGCCTCCGAATGCCCCCGGGTGATTACCCTGAAGGATGGCAATATCATTTCCGACCGGAGAAAGGAGGCCCCCGACCATGCCGATTTTTGAGAACGTGCGGCTGGCACTGACCAGCCTGCGAGCCAATAAACTGCGGGCTCTTCTGACCATGCTGGGCATCATCATCGGTATCAGCGCGGTGATTGCCATTATCACGGTGGGCGATTCCCTGTCCGGCTCGCTGGCTCAGGAAATGTCCAGCTTCGGCGCCCGGGACGTGACACTGTCCGTGGTGCAGAAGGACGACCCGTTTGCATCCGGCTCCTTCGATACTCTTGGAGACAGCGAAGAGCTGGATAAATTGCTTGAATCCTTCGAATACAAAGAGCCCTCCGCCAGCGACCGTATCAGCGATGCCATGCTGCAGGAATACCAGAAAAAATTCGCCGATCAGCTGCAGGCAGTGGCGGTAAGCGAGAACTTCGGCAACATCCGGGTGGTTTCCGGCCGGTACAAGGCCTCCGGTCAGCTGATGGGCGTATCCCCCGGCCAACAGACTTTGGACAAGATGAAGCTGCTGGCCGGCCGGTTCATCACCGACGCGGACAGCACTTCCCATCGGGCGGTGGCGGTGGTCAGCGACCGGTTTGTCTCCCAGTACTTCGGCAGTAAGGCAACGCCGGAAAGCGCTCTGGGAAAGAGCTTTAAAACCGATGTTGGCAATATTCCCCTTCGGCTTTATATCATTGGGGTGTATGAATACAATGCGGCAAAGGGTCAGACCATTACCCGAAATCTGGACACCAACGTTTATATTCCTGTGGGCAGCGGGTTCCAGCTGCTTCAGCGGGACGGCGGATATCAGACCGTAACCCTCCAGTCCCGCGAGGACGTGAACAATCAGATCTTTATGGATCGCACCAGAGAGTTCTTCAACAGCTTTTACAGCCACAACCCCAATTTCAACGTTTCGGTTTCCAGCCTGGACGAGGTGGTAAAATCCATGAACAAGATGACCCAGAGCGTGAAGCTGGGCATCAGCGCCATCGCTGCCATCAGTCTGCTGGTGGGTGGCATCGGCGTTATGAACATCATGATGGTATCGGTGACCGAGCGCACCCGGGAAATCGGTATCCGCATGGCGCTTGGCGCGAAAGGCCGGGTAATTCTGTTCCAGTTCATTGTGGAGGCAATCATTATCTGCCTGATCGGCGGGCTCATCGGCGTACTGCTGGGCGTAGGTCTTGGCAGCGCCGGTGCGATGCTCATGCATTATCCGGTCAAGCCATCGCTCGCTGCCGCGCTGATCGCGGTTCTGTTCTCCATGGCCATCGGCGTGTTCTTTGGCTACTACCCCGCCAAGCGTGCCGCCCGGCTGGATCCTATTGAAGCACTGCGCTACGAATAATTTTTTCTTTTCACAGGCAGTTGCATGCTGTACAATAAAAGCAACGGGCCGGAGCCTAAGGCTCCGGCCTGATTTTTTAAACGGAGGTCACAAGTTATGCCGCACACCATTTTGATCGCGGAAGACGACCAGGACATCACCACTCTGGTCAAGCTGTATCTGGAAAGCAGCGGTTACCGGGTTCTCTGTGCCCCGGACGGCGCCGCCGCTCTGGATCTGGCGCGCACCGAATCCATCGACATGGCGGTGCTGGATATCATGATGCCCCGCATGAACGGCTATGAGCTCACTCGTGAGCTGCGCGCCATCAGCAATATGCCCATTCTGATTCTTTCGGCCAAAAACACCGACAACGACAAAATTCTGGGGCTGGAATTGGGAGCGGACGATTACCTGACCAAACCCTTCAACCCGCTGGAGATCATTGCCCGGGTAAAAGCCAATCTGCGGCGGTTTTACCAGCTGAACCCCACCCCCCCTGCTCTGCCCGGAAGCAACGTTCTTCTGCTGGGGCCGCTGCGGCTGGATCTGGACGCCATGAGCCTGACCAAAAACGGCGCCCCCATTTCCCTTACCCCCACGGAGTACAAAATTCTCAGCTGTCTGATGCGCGCACCTGGACGCATTTTCACCAAGGTTCAGCTTTACGAGGCAGTGAGTGGAGCCTACTTTGAAAGCGATGAAAACACCATGATGGTGCACATTTCCAAACTGCGGGACAAGATCGAGGATGACCCGCGGCATCCGTGCTTCATCAAAACTGTGAGAGGATTGGGATATAAAATTGAAGCGGTGGAAACGAACTAAATCCAGTTATTTTTCGGTGCTCTTGCGCAGCTTTGCCATTTTCACACTGCTGCTGGTGGTAGTTGCGGTGGTTCTGCTGTTCTGGGCCCTGCAGGACAGCAGCCGCACTGTCATCAGTCTATCCGATCGGGATCTGAGTGAATATGACAGCCTGCTGGAGAGCGGAAAATATGACCAGTTCCCCACACGCACTCTTCTGGGGCGCACCGGAAGCATTGCCGTGGTGGACGAAAACGGAACCGTGCTTTTTTCCGACGAGAAGCGTTCCGATTTTTCCGCGGAAGAGCTCGCCTGCATTCCTCTGCAAGGGCAGTATATCTACCCCACGGTCACCTACTGGTACGATGAACAGGGCCGCCAGATGACACTGGTGGCAAACGACGGCTTTTTCAGTGTATCCTACCAGACCCCGGTGGTGCTGGATGCTGACCACAAAATCCTTTACGGTTCCATCCCCGGTATGGATTCCGACACCCTGAGCGACGAAGCCTATGGCTACCTGACCCAGACACTGCCCTATGGTTACTATATCTGGAAACACCCCTTCCAGAGTGCGGACGGTCAGGCACGCTGGCTGATCATGTACGAGCAGATTCTGCGCAATGAAGAATACGCCCACCTGAGCATGGTCTGGAGCCGAACACTGATCCTGTTTTTGGGGGTGTATGTTCTGGTGCTTCTGGCAATGGCACTCTGGCTCAGCCGTAAGGTATGTGGCCCGCTCAAGCGGCTGGAGAAGGGCTTCACCGAGCTGGCTCAGCGGAATGACCCGGAGCCCATCCAATGCCGGGGGCCCCGAGAATTCGAGCAGATCTGCCGTGCCTTCAATCAGCTTTCTGCCCAGCTTGCCGAAAGTGAACGCCAGCGCAAGGCATTGGAGGACAACCGGCAAAAACTTCTGGCAGACATTTCCCACGATCTGAAAACGCCAATTACCGTGATTCAGGGTTACGCAAAAGCCATCTGCGACGGGCTGATCCCGCCGGAAAAACAGCCGGAATATCTGGACACCATCTACCAGAAATCCACCCGTCTCACCGGTCTGATCGATACCTTCCATGAATACAGCAAACTGGAGCATCCCCAGTTTACGCTGCAAACCAAACGGCTGGATCTGTGTGAGGTTCTGCGGGAATATCTGGCATCCAAATACAATGAGCTGGAGCTGGGCGGCTTTGTTCCGGAGATTGAAATCCCGGATGAATCCATCTGGTGCATGCTGGACAAAACCGCCTTTTTGCGGGTTTTGGAGAATATTGTGTCCAACGCTGTGAAGCACAATCCTGCCGGTACATCCCTGTTCTTCGAACTGCATCGCGAGGAAAATCAAGCAGTGCTTGATCTGGCCGACAATGGCGTGGGCATCCCGCCGGAAATCGCGGACTGCATTTTTGATCCCTTTGTGGTTGGGGATGAATCCCGCGGTACCCGTCAGGGCTCCGGCCTGGGGCTTGCCATCAGCCACAAGATTGTAACGGCACACGGTGGCGCCATTCAGCTGGTGCAGCCACCTTCGCCGGGCCGAAGCACCCAGTTCCGGCTTACCATCCCTCTGGCCTGACCAGCTTCTTAATCAACCAACAAAACGCCGGGCGGTTCCGCAATTTTCTACGGAGCCGCCCGGCGTTTATTATTTTCGCGGATTCCCCGGTATACCATCCACTGTTTGACAAAAGGCACCGAAGATCCCCTCTTTCATATTGTTTACCATGATCTGCTGCACCTCCTCCATGCTGATCTCGCTTTCATACTGGAACCACCAGCGCACCAGCGTCATGGTGTTGGAAGCGAGAAGCTGGGCATACAGATCCACATATCGTTCCTGCGTGCCCTGTAAACCACAGGAACGGAGTTTTTCCAGAATGTTGTCATGGATGACCTGCAACTTTTCAGTGAATACCGACCGATTGATCGCCCCGCTCCACAGCAAGGTGTAGCGGGCCTTGTTTTTGTGCAGGTATTGCAGGGCCTTTTCAAAATTTTTCTGATACACCAGACTGTGGATATTCTGGGCGAAAGCCTCCACAAAAGCAACATCCATCTGGCGGCGGAACTCCTGCAGTGTACGGGCCAGAACTGATCCATCAGGTCGTATTTGTCCTGATAATATTTGTAGAAGGTGGACCGGTTGATCATGGCCTGCTGGCACAGCTGATCCACTGTGAGCTTTTGCAGAGGCGTCTGTTCCAGACACTCCAGCAACGCCCGATCAATCTGGGCCAGGGCTTTGACCATCCGTAAATCCGTTTTGTTCATGAACGCTCCGACCTCTTTCTCTGGCTTTTTTCAAGATAAACAACACCCGCTCGGCATTTGTTGGATAAGCAGCAAAGCCGCGGACTTTAATGGTATTCAAGCGAAAAAGCACTGTTAAAATGATCGCAAAGATGCTGTACAACCGCTTTCAGTATAGTATATTTTCAGTTTCTTGCCATCCTGTATTTGAGAAAGAGGAAGGAGCGCCAAAGCTGTTGGCGCTGGGCACCCATCAGGGCGTTCGCCTGCCCATGGAAGGCAGCGAGCTGCCGGGCGTACCGCTGAACAGTGATTTCCTGCGGGATGCCTCCATGGGCGTGGAAATCGGCATGGGCAAGCGGGTCATCGTGCTAGACGGCGGCAACGTTTCCTTCGACTGCGCCCGCACCGCCCGCCGGCTGGGCGCCGAGGAGATTCATCTAGCCTGCCTGGAAGCCCGTGAGAAGATGACCGCCGACGAGGAGGAAATCGAGCAGGCGCAGGAGGAAGGCATCCAGATTCATCCCGCGCATACCTTCGAGGCCATTCTGGGCCCGGATCGGATTTCCGGCGTTCGGTTCTGCATTGTAAAATCCTTTACCTTTGATGAAAACCGCCGTGCGGTGATCGAGAAGGAGGAAAATTCCGAGCACGTAATCGAGGCCGACACCGTGATCTTTGCGGTGGGTCAGCGCACTCAGAGCTGGGCGGCAGCGGCGATATCTCCGAGGTTCTCGCCCCGGTGGAGATGCCGGATGCCTTCCTGGGCCGCATTTCGGCAGGTTTTCTGCTGGGCGATGCCTGGGCCTGTCTGGCGCTCTGGATCATGGATCACCTGCCCTTCGGCGCGGATCCGAACATGTTCTGCACCCTGTTTGTGCTGGCCGTGCTGCTGAGTGCGCTGGCGCCCCGGTTCATCTTCTGCCCCGCCTGGCTGTGCGGCTGGGCCATCGGTCTGACCATTCTTTCCCCGGTCGGATTTTCCGGAATAGGCAGTCTGCCTCTTCAGATCGGCGCAGCCATGCTGGTGGGCGTATGGTATGTGGAGGTGTTTTTGAATCTGGTGCAAAAGCGGCTTGTGCGTCTTTTTACGAAACACTCAGATTCCAAGAGGTGACATGATATGAACAAAGCAGTTGGCGTAAGCCGGGAAGAGATGACTCTGCCCTATTACAAATTCTTTGAGCAGCCGCTGGCCGAGATTCCGGCATACAAGCTGGAAATCCTGAAAAGCGGCCCTTCTGCCCTGCCCGCGGTTCCCTTTGAACAGCACAACCTGTTCCTGGCCGGAGAGGACAAGGACTTCTGCCAGTTGGGATATGGCATTATGCCGGACGGCACCGGTTTCGTGTGCAGCCAGACCTACATGCCCGGCGTGACGGGCGAGATGCTGGACTGGTGGTTCCCCTGGAACAGTGTGGGCTCCGATCTGCGCTATAAAATCTGGGACAAGGAAGATCACTATTTTGCACGGGCTGACCGGGCAGACTATGTCTGCGACCCAAACGTGCCGGTGAACCAGAAAACCTGGGGCGTCAACCACTACATTCTGGAGGACGTGGGCCCGGGGCCGGAATTTCTGAAGCTGTGCTTCAAGAGCCCGGCGGATTTCGGCTACGACCCGGCGCTGGTGGGTGGTGCACAACGCCAGTCGCTGGTGTGCGCCATCGGCGAGGGCAACTGCGCCGCCGCCATGACTCATAAGTGGTATACCCCTACAAGGACGGCGTAATGTTCTGCTCCCGGTTCTGAATTGGTTACGCGCTGATTGACGGCGTTTACAAAAAGATCCTTCCGGAAGGCGTACGCCTGCCCGAGATTGTACCCCAGGGCCTGTTTGCCCACAACATCAAGGATTTTTCCAATCTAGCTGCGATTCTGCCCCGTCTGTGGGCCCAATGCCCGGAAAGCCTTGGCTTCTGATCCATACAGAAAAAGGAACGGCAGTGTAAAAACTGCCGTTCCTTTTTCGTTTCGTCTGGCCGGGAAGAGCTTCAGGGCTCCCGCAGCTTTTCCTGCCGGTCAAAGTAGATGCCGGTGACACCGTTGGCCTTTTCCACGATGCTCTTTTTCTTCTTCTCCGCCATCTTTTTGAAGCGGGGTTCCTTTTCCAGTGCCTCCAAAAAGCGCTTGCCCTTTTTCTTGGCATTTTCGGGAATGGTTTCGCATACCCGATAAACCAGCTCGGCGGCTTCATGGTCACCGTTCAGCAGCACCCGGATGCGCTTTTTCCGGGGATTCAGCTCCGGCTCCCGCGCCGGTTCCACCTTGCGGGAGGCAATCTCTTTGGCGTTGGCATAACCCTGACCAACTGCCAGTTTTTCCACCATCACGTCTCGCTGTGCCCAGAAACCGGACAGCACCTCGTAATCACTGTCGTTGGAGACGATATAAATCTGTCTTTCTCCGTTGGCAGCACACAGACCCACATAAGATGCAATGGAAAAATCCATTGCGTTTTTGGTGTGTACCTTCTCGCCGCACCACACGATCTCAATCTGACCGGAAGCCCGCATGCAGGTTTCCAGCATGGAAAAGTTAATGCTCAGCTTTGCGTCGCCGGAAAAAGCGAACACACACATTTTATCTTCGGGGCGCATCTGTTCCGCTACGGCAAGCCAGGCGGTGCCCACATTCTCGGTATCAACCAGATAAGTTGCCATTTGTTTTTTCACCTCAATGGTATAGTATACACCATTTTGCCGCCTGCATCAAATTGCACCGCCCGGAGGGATCAGTCGGAACACCGCTGCACTGCGGGGCCCCATCTCCAGCAAAACGCTGTTGAAGCCAGCAGGTGCAAAGGGATTCTCCTCGCTGGTGTGCAGCACCAGATGCCAGCAAAAGCCCTGAGGCGGAGCGGGCAGCTGCTGCGTATGGGGTTCCCAGTGCATGTTCAGCGCCAGCAACAGAATATCGTCGTTTTCATCGGCCGCATCTCTGCCGGCAAACAACACACCGATCTGGCGTGTTTCGGGCAGAAACTCACTGTTCCAGGCTTTGCCATTGTTGTGCAGCGAAAGATCCTTCCAACCGCAGTGGCTGGGCGCAGTGGCTGCCCGCAGCACCGGATGAGCCTTGCGCAGTGCGATCAGGCGCCGGGTAAAATCAAAGAACTCCCGGTTCCGTTCCAGCTGTTCCCAATTCAGCCAGGAGATCTCGTTATCCTGACAATAGGCATTATTATTGCCGTTCTGGCTGTTGCCGAATTCATCCCCTGCCAGGAACATGGCCGCGCCCCGGCTGCACAGCAGCACGGTCAGGGCATTTTTGCGCAGCCGATCCCGCAGTGCATTCACCGCCGGGTTCTGGCTGGGGCCTTCCTCCCCGCAGTTCCAGCTGTTGTTATCGTCAAAGCCGTCGGTGTTGTTCCAGCCGTTGGCCTCGTTGTGCTTTGTATTGTAGGCGTACAGATCATACAACGTGAAGCCGTCGTGGCAGGTGATGAAATTCACCGTGGCGTTGGGGCGCTTGTCCGGCGGATAGAGATCCGGCGAGCCGCAGATACGCTGCACGGCCGCCTCGGCCATGCCTGCATCGCCTTTCAGAAATTTGCGCAGATCATCCCGGTATTTGCCGTTCCATTCGCTCCACCGGTTCCAGGACGGGAAACTGCCCACCTGATACAGGCCGCCCGCATCCCAGGCCTCCGCGATGAGCTTCACATGGCTGAGCACCGGGTCAAACGCCAGACTTTCCAGCAGCGGCGGTTTGGACAGCGGGCTGCCCGTTTCATCCCGCCCCAGAATGGAAGCCAGATCAAAACGGAAGCCATCCACCCGGTATTCCACCGTCCAGTAGCGCAGGCAGTCCAGAATAAACTGGCGCACCTGTGGATGGTTGCAGTTCAGGGTATTGCCCACCCCGGAGAAATTGTAATACCGGCCATCCGGCGTGAGCATGTAGTAGATGTTGTTGTCCAGCCCCTTGAAGGAAAAGAAGGGGCCGGTCTCGTCGCCTTCAGCGGTATGGTTGAACACCACGTCCAGAATGACTTCGATGCCGTTTTCGTTCAGGCTGCGAATCAGCCGCTTGAGCTCGGTGCTATCACGGTTCAGCTCCGGCTCCGCGGTGTAGTCCATGTTGGGCGCAAAAAAGCAGATGGGGTTGTAGCCCCAGTAATTGCGCAGCTTCTGACCGTTGACCACCCGCTCCTCCGCCTTTTCGTCGAACTCGAACACAGGCATCAGCTCCACCGCATTGACGCCCAGCTCCAGAAGATAGGGGATCTTTTCCTCCAGCCCCGCAAAGGTGCCCGGAAATTTAACCTGAGAGCTGCCATGCTGAGTAAATCCGCGCACATGCATCTCATAAACAATCATGTCGGAAAATGGAATACGGGGATTGTGGAAGGTTCCCCAGTCGAACGTATCCTCCACAACCCGGGCATGGTAGGTGCGGCCCAGCCGTTCACCGCCAGCCCAGATGCTTTGCACCGTCACTGCACGGGCATAAGGATCCAGCAGGAATTTGGTCCGGTCGAAAATCAGTCCCCGGGCGGGATCGTTGGGGCCGTCTATCCGGTAGGCATATTCAATGTCCTGAATATCCAGATCAAACACAATCATGGAATAAGTGCCACCCATTCGGCATTCTTCCGGAAAAGGCAGCACTGCAAAAGGCTCCTGGTCGGCCTGATGGAACAGGCACAGCTCACAGGAGGTGCCGTTGAAGGAATGGATGGTGAAGCTGACGCCGCCCGGCACCAGTGTGGCCCCATTGGACAAAAACAGCCCCGGACGAATCTGAAAGCCGTTTACTTCACCGGTGGCATGCAGCCGCCCCGGAAGCAGGGACCCGGAATTGGGCGTTCTGGACATGAGTATTCCCCCTCTCGCCTTGGGCCTGTGTGCTTTTTCATAGCAAGCCCTTTTCTTTCATGATACCAAAATCCGGACTCAAAATGGAACAGCGAAACTGCCAAGAAACCTTACGGTTCCTTGTGCGAAACATCAAAAGTATTCCGGTGCTCAAACCGATCACTCCCAATTCTGCCAGATCTCCGGGCAGTAGCCCGCCGTAGCCTGCCGTCCGTTGCGCACAATGGGCTGGCGAATCAGGTGCTGGTTTTCAAACAGTTTGTCTGCCTGCTGCTCCGGCGCCAGAAAGCGAAGCAGGGCCAGCGTGTCCTTGTCTTTTGCGGTTTCGTCCACCATACTCTGCCAGCCGCCCAGTGCGCGGCAGACGTTATCAAACTCGCCCCTGCTCATTCCTTTTTCCTTCAGATCGATCATCTGGAATTTGATGCCCCGCTCCTTGAACCACCGCTGGGCCTTTTTGGTGTCAAAGCTTTTGTTGGTGCCAAAAATCTGAATATTCATGGTTTGCTCTCCCTGTTTTTGTATCGTTGCATGAATCATATTATACCACAGCTCCCGGAAAATCGGGGCGGGGTCTGCCTCTTGCCGCCGTTTTGTAGTATACTGGTATCAATAATCTCAGCCGAAAGGATGACCTGTTATGACCATTCGACATGCCCGCCCCGCTGATCTGGACGCGCTGGACAAGCTGGAGCAGCAATGCTTTCCGACCGAGGAAGCCGCTACCCGGGCCGCCTTTTCCCAGCGGCTTGCTGTTTTCCCGGAGCATTTCTGGATTGCGGAAGAAAACGGGGAGATTGTAGCCTGTGTGAACGGATGTGTGAGCGACGCTCCCCTTTTGCAGGACGAAATGTTTGAGGATGCCGGTCTGCACAACGAACAGGGCGCCTGGCAAATGCTTTTCGGGGTGGAAACCCACCCGGTTGTTCAGGGCAAAGGCTATGCCAGCGCACTGATGCGCCAGATGATCGAAGATGCCCGTGCGCAGGGGCGCCGGGGTGTGGTGCTTACCTGCAAACAGGAACTGCTGGATTTTTATCGCCGGTTCGGTTTTGAAAATGAGGGCATTTCCGCCTCCCAGCACGGAGGCGCGGTCTGGTACGACATGCGGCTTCGCTTCTGAATTTTGCCGCGGCAACATCCGAAGTCGCGGCGCTCTGTTAAAATTAAGAATCAAAAGGAGGCTCTGCCATGAAGTTCATCATCTCCCCTGCAAAAACCATGAATGTGGATACCGATACGTTCGCTCCGCAGGCTCTGCCCCGCTTTCTGGAGCAGGCCGAGGAATTGAAGAACTATCTGCAAAGCCTGGACTACGCCGCCTGCAAGGCTCTCTGGAACTGCAGCGATACGCTGGCAGAGGCAAACTTTGAACGACTGCAGAAGATGGATCTACACCGTTCACTGACTCCTGCGCTGTTTGCCTACGAAGGCATCCAGTATCAGTACATGGCCCCCGGAGTGTTCACCGAAGAGGAGCTTGACTATGTGCAGGAACATCTGCGAATTCTTTCCGGCCTGTACGGTCTGCTGCGCCCGCTGGACGGCGTGACCCCCTACCGGCTGGAGATGCAGGCAAAACCGGTGGGATTTCGCTGCAAAACACTGTATGAATTCTGGGGCAGCCAGCTGGCAGATGCACTGGCCGGGGAAACCGACTGTGTGGTGGATCTGGCCTCCAAAGAATACAGCAAATGTATACTGAGCCGACTTCCTGTTTCCGTGCGGCGGGTGCAGGTAACCTTTGCTCAGGAGGTTGGCGGTAAACTGAAGGAGAAGGCAACCTTCGCCAAGATGGCCCGTGGTGCAATGGTACGTCACGCGGCCGAACAGAATTGCCGGACTCCGGAAGAACTGCGTTCCTTCTGTCGGTTCGGTTTCGCGTATTCTCCGGAATATTCTTCAACGGATCATCTGGTGTTTATCCAGGATCCCAATTGGAAGTCCGACTGACCAATTTTGACCATTTATTTTCCCATTAAAAACAAAAAGGAGCGATTGTTTATGCTGCAAATCGGAACTCAGGCCCCTTCTTTTACCCTCAACGACAAGGATGGAAACGCCGTCAGCCTTGCAGATTTCAAGGGCAAAAAGGTTGTACTGTATTTCTATCCCCGGGATAACACCCCCGGCTGCACCCGCCAGGCCTGCGCCTTTGCCACCCGTTATCAGGATTTTTCCGCAAAGAATACCGTGGTGATCGGTGTGAGCAAGGACAGCGTTGCCTCCCACCTGAAATTTGCCCAGAAATATGATTTGCCCTTTGTGCTGCTTTCTGACCCGGAGCTGCAGGCCATTCAGGCTTATGATGTGTGGAAAGAGAAAAAGCTCTACGGCAAGGTGAGCATGGGTGTGGTTCGCACCACCTATCTGATTGATGAGGAAGGCGTGATCCGCTGGGCCAAGGAAAAGGTCAAGCCGGACGAAAATGCTGGGGAACTGCTGACTCTGCTGGAGCAGGAAGGCTAATCGCTCCCCATATTCCCGCAAATTCTTTGATAAACGAAAAACTGCCGCACCGGCAAATACCGGTGCGGCGGTTTTTCTTATGAGAAGAGAGAAAGGAAAAGAAATAATCAAAAGAAGGTTTTAGCCCCGATCTTTTTCCATCATAATGTCCAGAATGGTTTTGTCGGTAGCCGTCATGCCGGGGTTGCTGATGCGGCCCATATTGCGGATGGCCTTTTCGGGGGTGGTATCGCAGATGCCGTCGCTGGCGCTGACCACAACGCCACCCATGGCCAGATAGGCACTCATGAGTGCCGCATTGGATGCGGTGGCCAGCTTCAATGCGCAGCCGATCTTACCGCCGTCGCAGATCATACCGGTCAGGTTGCCGCTCATGTTGATGATGGCCGCGCCCATCTGGGCATCGTTGCCGCCCATCAGCCAGACCATGGCTGCAGACGCAGAGGCCGCGGCGGAAACACCACAGCCACAGGTGGCACTGAGTTTGCCGGTAAACAGCTTGATGTAAACGTTCAGCATGTGTGAGAAGGCCAAGGCCTTTACAGTCGCTTCCCGGCTTGCATTCAGGTGCTTTGCCATTTCCACAACCGGAATAATGGCGGTAATGCCGTGGTTGCCGCTTCCGGCGCTGCTCATAACCGCATAGGGGCAGCCGGACATGCGTCCCTCGGCGCTGGATGCCACACGAACCATGGTATTGCTGAACAGATTGTCGCCCATGGCTCCCTTCAGCTGAGCTTTCAGCGTATCGGCAATGCCAATACCCAGCCGGTTTTCCAGGCCGTAATCCGCCAGGTTTTCGTTCATCTCGGCGCCATCCATCATAAAGGCCAGCTCCTCTTCGGTGGCGCTGTCCACAACTTCCCGAATTTGAGCGACGGTCATGGTTTTCAGCTTCTCGTGCAGCTCATCCTCGCTGCCCAGCGTATATTCCTTTTCAAACAGCACCTGATTGTTTGCGCTGGTGTAAACAATGTTGGAATGGGTATTGCGAATTGTGCTGATGCCAATACCCCGGGTGGTGATTACCTCCGCGTGGGCAAACAGCTGAGTTTCTTCTTCTGCGATGGTCACACTCACCTGCTTTTCCTCCACCAGCCGGGTGGCTTCCTTGCTCACAATGGGGGTGATCTCCTCCAACAGCTGCAGGCCCTTCTCCGGATTGCCCAAACAGGCACCCAGGGCAGCGGCATACTTCAAACCCACACGGTCAAATCCGGGAATACCCACCGACATACCGTTTTTGTAAACCCCCGGGTTCACCTTCATTTTCACCGATACGATCTGCCCGCCAATGGCATGATAGGCATCCGCGGCGGCCAGCGCCACACACACCGGTTCGGTGCAGCCCAGCGCAGGCACAACTTCCTGCTGAAGAAGATCCAGCATTTCCTGTTTTGTAAGCATTTGATTTGCACTCCTTTTTCCTGTTATGTACTGCCGCTTCGGCGCGGCGTTGTTCCTTCTGCCCCAATTACAGCAAGATTCATGCCAACCTGCCCTGAATGACAAAAAATGCGACAGGAGGAATTTTTCTCCTTGACAAGTTTACTGTAACGGGTTAAAAATGGAATTAGAATTGGTTTATTTGGTTAAGTAAATTGGTTGCAGGAGAAGAATTCATGAAAAACATTGCGATAATTTCCTGGGATCTGCTTGCCGGGCGGTTTTACGGCAAGCAGGTAAAGGATCTGTTCGGAGATCAGGTAAGTGTGCAGGTATACAGCGTGCGGGATGGTTCCGTAAACCAGTTACCCCATCGGCGCTATGATCTGTACATAACCTCCACCGACGCCTTCGAATCCGGCAGCGATCTGCGGCAGTATCTTCCTCTGGATGCGGAGATCACCGAGATTGAGCTTACTTTTTTGTGGGATGTGATTCGCCGGCTGCAAAAGCTGCCCGCCGGAAGCCGGGTTCTGTTTGTTAACCTGAGCGACAAGATGAGCCGGGAAGCGGTCAGCCGTCTGAACCAGCTTGGGGTAAACCAGCTGCAATTTGATCTGTATCACCCGGGCTGCCCAAGCCCGGACATGAACCTGTACGACTTTGTAATCACGCCCAGTGAGCAGCGATATGTACCTGAGGGAGCAAAGGAAATCATTGATATCGGCCAGCGCGTCTGCACCAGTGCCACCATGACCGAAGCTGCATTGAAGCTGGGGCTGGAGGATCTTCTGGAAACGCCCCGATTCCAGCATTATCAGGAGATCGTGGCCACCAACACCTACAGCTTTGACCGACTCTTCAACCGCAGCCGCCGCCTGGAAAGCCAGTTTGATATCTTGATGGAAATTCTGGACGAGGGGCTTGTGGGGGTAAATGAAAAGGGCGAGGTGTTTGCCTGCAACAAAAAAATGGAGCAGATCACACAGGTCAGTAATCGCCTTGCGCTGCACCGCCGGGCCAGCGAAGTGTATCCCTTTATCCCCTTTAAACAATGCCTGAAAAGCAAGGAAGCGATTCCCGCCAAGGTTGTTCGGGCCGGCGGCACTAACCTGACGGTAACCGTAGCCCCGGTATTGCGAAGCGGGGTATGCCTGGGCGCATTCGCCACCGTGCAGCGCTTCAGTGATGCAGAGCAGAAGCAGAACGAACTGCGCAGCCAGCTGAGCCCCAAGGGATACCGGGCAAAATATACCTTTGAAAATGTAATTGGCCGCTCCCCCGCCATCCGGCGAACCGTTGAGATCCTGAAAAAGATGGCAGCCACACCCCTGCCGGTGCTTCTCATTGGTGAAACAGGTACCGGTAAGGAACTGTTCGCCCATGCCGTGCATAACGCATCTCCGCGGGCACAGGGTCCTTTTGTGGCCATTAACTGCGCTGCCATGCCGGAAAATCTGCTGGAAAGCGAGCTGTTTGGCTATGCGGACGGCGCATTTACCGGAGCCCGCCGGGGCGGCAAACCCGGCCTGTTTGAATTTGCCCATCAGGGTACCCTGTTTCTGGACGAAGTGGAGGGGATGAGCCCGGCACTGCAATGCAAACTGCTTCGGGTTCTGCAGGAGCATGAGATCATGCCGGTGGGCGGAAATCAGATCATCCGGGTGGATGTGCGCATCGTTGCTGCCACCAACGAAGATTTGGAACAGCGTGTGGAGGAGGGCAGTTTTCGCCGGGATCTGTATTACCGGCTGAACACGCTGCCTGCCCTTATTCCTCCTCTGCGTCAGCGGGAAGGCGACCTGCTTTTGCTCATTGAGCATTTCCGCCAGAAAAGCGGAGTGGAATTCACACTTTCTCCTGAACTGAAGCAGATGCTTCTGGCGCACCAGTGGCGGGGCAATATTCGGGAATTGCGCAATGTGGTGGAATATTTCAGTTATACCGGCAGTCAGGTAATTACACCGGCAGACCTTCCCCCCACCTTCCACTATCTGCCTTCTGAAACAACAGTTCCCCACAATGAAAAGCCCGTCAGCGTGGCAGACAGTTCCCCTTTTTCCCTCGCTTTCCCGCTTTCGGCACCCGCTCCGCTGGAGGAGGACCAATGGCTGGTTCTACAGCTGATTCATCAGGCTGCCCGCCAGGGGCGTTCCGCCGGGCGGGATACCATCCTCGCCGGCGCCCGGCAGATGGCCCGCCCCCTTTCACAACAGCAGGTTCGCCGGTTGATGCGGGAGCTGGCGCAGGCCGGATATCTGCAGATTGAACGAGGGCGCGGTGGCAGTCACCTCACCGAAGAGGGGCTGCGGCTGCTGGCGGATCACACATCTTCCAACCAATTGTAACCATTTTATACAACTCGACCAAATTAGACCATGTAGCCACAGCTTTTAACCAATTAAATCTTTTTTTAGCAAATTGCTCACACGATCCCCCTTTTATATAAGGTAGCACAGACCGGCCCCGAACCATCTTTCGCGGGCCGGTCTGTTTTTTCTTTTCCGTGAATTCCTTTTGTTCCAAGAACTTCTTGGCAATTTGCTGCAAAGAACCCCCGTGAAACCGTGAAAACGCTGAAACGAAGCGCAACGCCGTTCGTTTTTTCCTTCTTGGCATGCCTCTTGCTATAACTTGGGCAAAGAAACGTGGGCCAGCGCCCAGACAGAAAGGCAGGAAACTGACACATGAAATACGATTTTGATACTGTTGTGGACCGCAGCAAGAACAACGCCGCCAAATACGATGAACGAATCAAGAAGTTCGGCACCGACAAGGTAATCCCCCTGTGGATCGCGGATATGGACTTCAAGTCGCCTCAGCCGGTGATCGACACTTTAACCGCCCGTGCACAGGAAGGCATTTGGGGTTACACCAGCCGCCCGGCCAGCTACTTTGAAGCAATCTGCAACTGGCAGCAGCGCCGCCATGGCTGGACCATCGATCGCAGTCTGGTAAGCTGGAGCCTGGGCGTTGTGCCCGCACTGAGCATGCTGGTAAAGCTGTTCACTCCGGAAGGCAGTAAGGTGCTGATCCAGACCCCGGTTTATGGTGAGTTCTACGATGTGAGCGAAGCCTGGAACCGCACCGTGGTGGAAAATAGGCTGGTGGAAAAGGACGGCAAATGGACCGTGGACTGGGAAGACTTTGAAGCCAAGCTGCCCCAGGTGAGCATGTTCCTGCTGTGCAGCCCTCACAATCCTCTGGGTATCGTATGGACCCGCGAGGAACTGACCCGCATGACCGATCTGTGCCGTAAATACGGCGTGCTGATGGTTTCGGACGAGATCCACTCGGATCTGGTGTTCCACGGCAAAACCCATATCCCCACCGCCAGCCTGTCTGAGCAGGTTGCCGGCGAAGTAATCAGCTGTATTTCCGGTACCAAAACCTTCAATCTGGCAGGCCTTCAGGCTTCCACCACCGTCTTCCCCAATATGCGGATGAAGGAACTGTATGACAAAGCCTGGATGAACATGGATATCCACCGCAACAACGCCTTCAGCCTGACCGCCATGGAAGCCGCCTTCAACGAGGGTGAGGAGTGGCTGGATCAGCTGCTGGAATACATTGACGGGAATTTTAACTTCATCCGGGATTACTGCGCCGCTCACATTCCGCAGATCAAACCCAATCTGCCGGATGCCACCTATCTGGTCTGGCTGGACTGCCGGGAGCTGGGCATGAGCAATGAGGAGCTGCGCCGTTTCATGATCGAAAAGGCCGGGCTTGGCCTGAACGAGGGCTGGAGCTTCGGGCGCAGCCTGAACGGATTCATGCGTCTGAACGCCGCCTGCTCCCGCAAGGTTCTGGAACAGGCCATGAAACAGCTGGAAGAGGCTGTGAAAGCATTATAAACAGGAATAACGCCTCGTGCGGACGGGGCGATAAAGGAAAAGGAGAATCATCATGTCTAACACTACCACCAAGAAATCGTCCTTGTGGCAGCAGTACAAGCTTCCCATCCTGCTGCTGGGCGGCATTGCCATCGGCTCCATCATCGGTGTGGTCTCCCCCAGCCTGGGTCAAACCCTCAAGCCTGTGGGGCAGATCTTCCTGAACCTGATGTTCACCATCGTTGTGCCTCTGGTGTTTGTGTCCATCGCTTCCGCTGTGGGCAGCATGGCCAATATGAAACGCCTGGGCAAGATTCTGGGCAGCACCATTTTCAGCTTTCTTGCCACCGGCGCCATTGCAGGCGTCTGCGTGCTGGTATGGGTCAATCTGTTCAGCCCCTCTGCCGGAACCAATATCCAGATGGGCACCAGTGAAATGGGCGAAATGCAGAGTGTGAGCGACATGATCGTCGGCTCTCTTACCGTGGATGATTTCTCCGGCCTGCTGAGCAAGGATCACATGCTTCCTCTGATCATTTTTGCCATCCTGTTCGGCTTCTGCGTTTCCGCCTGCGGCGGCGATGAAAGCCCGGTGGGTAAGCTGCTTGCCAATCTGAATGAAGTCATCATGAAGTTTATCGGCCTGATCATGGCCATTGCCCCCATCGGTCTGGGCGCATATTTTGCCAATCTGGTTGCCGAGTACGGCCCTCAGATCATTGGTGACTACGGCCGTTCCATGGTGGTTTACTATCCCCTGTGCCTGCTGTATGTGGTGGTATTCTTCCCCCTGTATGCCTTCTTTGCTGCCGGCAAGCTGGGTGTAAAGCGGATGCTGAAATACATTTTTACCCCCGCTGTAACTGCCTTTGCCACTCAGAGCTCCGCTGCCACCCTGCCTGTAAATAAGGAAACCTGCGATAAGATCGGCGTTCCCAAGGACGTGAGCGATCTGGTTCTTCCCATGGGCTGCACCATGCACATGGACGGCTCCGTTTTGAGCTCCATTACCAAAATAGCATTCCTGTTCGGCGTGTTCAACATGTCCTTCACCGGTGCGAGCACCTATGCCATGGCCATTGTGGTGGCAATTCTGTCTGCCTTCGTGCTGTCCGGTGCACCTGGCGGCGGCCTGGTTGGCGAAATGCTGATCGTAAGCATGTTTGGCTTCCCCGCCGAGGCGTTCCCCCTGATCGCCACTCTGGGCTTCCTGTTTGACCCCGCTGCCACCTGCCTGAACGCTTCCGGCGATACCATCGCTTCCATGATGGTTGCCCGCATGGTCGAGGGCAAGGACTGGCTTGTGAAAGCGGTAAAGAAGAAAGGTGAAGTTGCTTAACTTTTTGCATTTTTTGTTTATCGCCCATTGAATTTCTTGTAAAAAGTTGATATAGTATAAATAGTTTAGCAGCTCTACACTTTTTGTATGTAGCCACTGCTGCACGCATCAATTCTTTAAGGAGGCTTTTTCCCATGACTATCATTGATACCAAGAACGCTCCCGGCGCCATCGGCCCCTACTCTCAGGGTTTTGTGGTAGGTGACCTGGTGATCACCTCCGGCCAGCTGCCGGTTGATCCCGCTACCGGCACCATGCCCGAAGGCATCGCCGCTCAGGCTGAGTGGAGCTGCAAGAACGTGGGCGCCATTCTGGAAGCTGCCGGCTCCGGCCTGGACAAGGTCGTCAAGACCACCTGCTTCCTGGCTAACATGAGCGACTTCGCTGCCTTTAACGAAGTGTATGCCAAGTACTTCACCTCCAAGCCCGCCCGCAGCTGCGTAGCTGTGAAGGATCTGCCCAAGGGCGCTCTGTGCGAGATTGAAGCTATTGCTGAGAAGTAATCACGGCTAACAAAGCCCCCGACTGTAGAGTCGGGGGCTTTTTCTCTGTGACGGTACAATTGCGAAGTGTCCCTCCTGTTCCGCCGTTTTCCCATGTGTACCTTTGTGTGCACCTGAACGAAAAGAATCCCGGCAGAACCGCATTCTACCGGGACTTTTCTGGCGGAAAGAGGGGGGTGAGAATCTTTGCTGCGCAAAGCTTCCCGCGCTTGGGGCATAGCCCCGGCGCGCATATTGCCTGAAAACCTGCCACTGGCAGCTTTTCTTCACGGCGATCACCCTTTCGGGTTCGAATCCCCGGCAAAACCTTTTTTGAACGAAAAAAATCCGCAAGCCTCTCAGCTTACGGATTTTTCTGGCGGAAAGAGAGGGATTCGAACCCTCGGTGGGTTTATGGCCCACACACGATTTCCAGTCGTGCGCCTTAGACCAGCTCAGCCATCTTTCCATGTGTTTTTTGCCGCGCTTAACGGCGCTTGTATATCATACCGGATTTTTCGGCGCTTGTCAACACCTGAAGTACAAATTTTCAATAAAAAATCCCGCACCGGGAAACCAGTTCTCCCGGTGCGGGGCGCGAATGAATCAGCAGCTGCCGCAGCCGTTGTTATTGCATCCGTCATCACAGCCGCAATTGGGGTAGTACAGGTTATTGGCCACGAACTCCAGCTTATCCTTCAGAATATTTTCCAGACCACCGATCACATTGACCATATTGGCCACCGACTCATTGACCTCCATCAGCTGGCAGAAGTCGATGTCCTCCATGGCAATGGCTTTCTGCAGTTTCTCGCCTTCTGCGTTCAGGATGTGGCTCATGGCCGTTTCCTCCAGGGCGATGCTTTCCAGCAGGTCAGTGATTGCCTGGTGCATGGTGACGGGATCGGGATTGCGTGCAATACTGGGCATAGACATGGTTCATTACCTCCGTGATGTGTATTCCCCACACCTTGGTGTTGGTTATCCCACTATATGCCCTTCTCTGCTTTTTGTGAAAAGCCTTTCTCTATGGCCAGAATTTTACAGTCTTTTGCGCATCAGCCCATGCCGGTTACAATACACATACAGGTAACCATGCCCTCTCATGTGCAGCCGGCACTGGGCATTTCCTTCCGGGTACAGTTTGACCAGCTCTACCCGATCCCCCGCCACCCACGCGACAAACGAAATAAAGTGACTTTTGCTCATGGGATGTTCCAATGTGACAAACTGTTCATCCTCCACAGCCTCTATCTGCACCGTATGCTCCCCGCTCATTTCCTCCGGCTCCAGCTGCGGCAGCGGAATACCGCAGCAGCTGATGGCTGCCTGCCCGGCGGCAGGAATCACATTGCCACAAACAGGGCAGACATAAAACACCGTGCGCTGCATGTTCGCCGCCCGGTTATTGTTGCAGATCTGATCCCCGGAAAGCAGCTCCATCAGGCTGACCCCCAATGCCGCTGCAAGAGACTCAAGCAGCGTGATATCCGGCAGACCTTTTCCGGTTTCCCATTTGGATACCGCTTTATCACTTACATCCAGCTTTTCCGCCAATTGCACCTGTGTGAGCTTTTTCGCTTCCCGCAGCTTTCGGATGGTGTTCCCGGTGATATATGCATTCATATCTGTTCTCCTTTTCCTTTTGTCAGGGTTCATTATAACAAACCACCTCTGCTGCAACAACCTACGCTGCGTGGAGCTGCCGGTTCGTTGCCTTTGTATGGAAAAAAGCTGCATTCCGGTGTAAACTGATAACAGGACAAACTGATTTTCCGGCCAGAAAAGGAGTGTTTCACATGCTGGCTTATACTTATGTGCGCCCCGGCGTATTCGAATTGAAAGAAAAGCCCCGCCCGCAGCTTCAGGGCGAACGGGATGCCATTGTAAAGGTAACCCTGTGCAGCATCTGCACCAGTGACCTTCACATCAAGCACGGGTCTGTGCCCCGGGCTGTGCCTGGCATTACCGTAGGCCACGAAATGGTGGGCATCGTGGAGCAGGTGGGCTCCGCCGTGACCAGTGTACGCCCCGGCGACCGGGTGACCGTGAATGTGGAAACCTTCTGCGGCGAGTGCTTTTTCTGCAAACACGGCTGGGTAAACAACTGTACCGATCCCAATGGCGGCTGGGCGCTGGGCTGCCGCATTGACGGCGGACAGGCAGAATATGTGCGAGTTCCCTTTGCGGATCAGGGGCTGAACCGCATACCGGACAATGTGACCGACGAACAGGCCCTCTTTGTGGGCGATGTGCTGGCCACCGGATACTGGGCGGCGCAGATTTCAGAGATCAAACCGAAAGATACCGTGCTGATTCTGGGCGGCGGTCCCACCGGCCTTTGCACCCTGCAGTGCGTGTTACTGGCAGACCCGAAACGGATTATTCTGTGTGATATTGATCCTTCACGGCTGGCTTTTGTGAAAGAACATTATCCCGATGTGCTTACGGCCGGACCCGAGGATTTGCCGGAATTTGTCCGTGCCAACAGCGATCACGGCGGTGCGGATGGGGTATTGGAGGTGGCAGGAGCACCGGAAACCTTCCGCCTTGCCTGGGAATGCGCCCGTCCCAATGCCATTGTGACCATTGTGGCGCTCTACGACGGACCACAGACGCTGCCGCTGCCCGACATGTACGGCAAAAACCTGATCTTCAAAACCGGCGGTGTGGACGGCTGCAACTGCCGTGAAACACTTGAGCTGATCGCTCAGGGCAAGCTGGACACCACGCCGCTGATCACCCACACCTATCCTTTGGCAGATATCGAAGCCGCCTATGACCTGTTTGAGCGCCGAAAGGACGGGGTCATCAAGGTGGCGGTACGCTGCTGAAAGCCAACGCACATCGGCTGATTTCACAGAGTACAAAAGACGCTGTGAACACATTTTATTTATTCCAACACTTTATCACTTTCTTTCATTATTCTATTAAATTTCTTCTTGACTTTCCCCTTTTCCGGGGCTAGAATAAGGGCAGCAAAGGCGCTTTGATGGGAATCCGTTTCCCGCAAAGCGCCTTTGTTGTTTTATCCGTTCCCCCTGCCGGAAATTTCGACAGGGCGGTTACACACCCATGCAGGCAGCACAACGGCGTGCTGCGCGGTTTTTGAGCCTGACCGCGCGGCCCGCCGTTTTTGTTTTGTCTGCACTGAGTATGAGGAGGGAAAGTTATGACGCAGGAACTCACAAGTATGATCACGCAAAGCGTGAACGATCAGGTCTTTGGAATCTGGTTTCTGATCGGTGCGGCGCTGGTGTTCTGGATGCAGGCCGGCTTCGCCATGGTGGAGACCGGCTTCACCCGTGCCAAAAATGCCGGTAACATCATCATGAAAAATCTGATGGATTTTTGCATCGGCACAGTGGTGTTTATTTTTCTGGGCTTTGGCCTGCTGCTGGGCGAAGATGCTCTGGGCGGATTCATCGGTCTGCCCACTTTGGGAATCTTCACCGACTATGCGAACTTCGACTGGTCCAACTTTGTGTTCAATCTGGTATTCTGTGCCACCGCGGCAACCATCGTTTCCGGCGCAATGGCAGAGCGCACCAAATTTCTGGCCTACTGTGTTTATTCCGCAGTGATCTCGGCGGTAATTTACCCCATTGAGGCACACTGGATCTGGGGCGGTGGCTGGCTGAGCCGGCTTGGCTTCCATGACTTTGCCGGGTCCTGCGCCATTCACTTCTGCGGTGGCCTCACCGCGCTGATCGGTGCTGCCATGCTGGGCGGCCGAATTGGCAAATTCAGCCGCGATAAGAACGGAAAGGTCACCAGAGTTCACGCCTTCCCCGGCCACAATCTGGTAATCGGCGCACTGGGCTGCTTTATTCTCTGGTTCGGCTGGTATGGCTTCAATGGAGCTGCCGCCACCACCGGCCCCCAGCTGGCCTCCATCTTCATGACCACCACCATCGCTCCCGCGGTGGCTACCGTGGCCTGCATGATCTTCACCTGGGTTCGTTACGGCAAGCCGGATGTGTCCATGTGCCTGAACGCTTCGCTGGCCGGCCTGGTGGCCATCACCGCTTCCTGTGACGTGACCGACGCTTTCGGCGCTTTCATCATCGGTCTGGTGGCTGGCCTTCTGGTTGTTTTTGGCGTATGGTTCTGCGACTATGTTCTGCATGTGGACGATCCCGTTGGCGCGGTTGCCGTCCACTTCTTGAACGGTGCCTGGGGCACCATTGCGGTCGGCCTGTTCGCCACCAGCACCGCCCCCGAATCCACTCTGGACGGCGTATTCTACGGCGGCGGCTTCGGGCTGCTGGGCATTCAGTTGCTCGGTGTTGCGGCGGTTGGCATCTGGACCGCTGTCACCATGTTCATTGTTTTCAAGATCATTGACCATACCATCGGCCTGCGGGTCAGCCAGGAGGAAGAAATTGAAGGTCTGGACTCCAAGGAACATGGCCTTGCTTCCGCTTATGCAGGTTTCAGCATTATGGATGCCACTACCGGCGGTATGGTGGAAAACGAGAATACCGATCTGGGCACTTCGGACTATCACGTTGCCAGCGAGGCACAGAAAGCCGCTGCTGTTCCGGTGGTAAAGAACGCCGATCTGAACACCGGCATCCACAAGGTTGTTATCATTGCCCGCCTGTCCCGGTATGAACGACTGAAAACCGCCCTGAACGATCTGGGGGTAACCGGCATGACCGTCACTCAGGTTATGGGCTGCGGCATTCAGAAAGGCGCGGGTGAAAAGTACCGCGGCGTTGAGATGGACGTAACTGTTCTGCCCAAGGTAAAGGTGGAGGTTGTTGTGGCACACATCCCGGTGGCGGATGTAATTGACACTGCCAAAAAAGTACTGTATACCGGCCATGTGGGCGATGGCAAGATCTTTGTTTACAGTGTGGATCAGGTGGTAAAGGTTCGCACCGGCGAAGAGGGTGTGCAGGCGTTGCAGGACGTGGAATAAACCCTACATAGTATCCCCTTTCTTTTGACAGAACCCCCTCCCTTCGGGTATACTGGAACCATTGCGTACAGTTACCCGCAGGGAGGAATTTTTTATGAATCTGGGTATTTTAGGCGCGGGTTCCATTGCCGGAACCATGGCGCAAACCATTCAAAAGCTTATCGAGTCTGGCTGTAAAGATGTTACCCTTTACGCCGTAGCGGCCCGAGATCTGCCCCGTGCTCAGGCTTTTGCTGCTCAATACGGTGCACAGAAAGCCTTCGGCTCCTATGAAGAGATGCTGGCCGACCCGGCGTTGGATCTGGTGTACATTGCAACACCTCATTCTCACCACTATCAACACATCAAGCTCTGCGTTGCCCACGGCAAGCATGTATTGTGCGAAAAGGCCTTCACCGTGAATGCCTGCCAGGCAGAAGATGCGCTCCGCTACGCCGAAGCACAGGGTGTACTGGTGACCGAAGCCATCTGGACCCGATACCAGCCCATGCGACAGATGATCCGTCAGGTGCTGGACGAAGGGTTGATCGGCACGCCCGGTCTGCTTACTGCCAACCTGTGCTACCCGGTCAGTGACCGTCCGCGAATCGTGACCCCGGCACTGGCGGGCGGCGCACTGCTGGACGTGGGTGTTTACACCCTGAATTTTGCCGAGATGGTGTTTGGCCCTGCCGATGAAGCCCATGCCAGCTGCACCAGAAACGAGCTGGGTGTGGACATAACCGACCAGATTGTTCTGACCTGGAAGGATGGCCGGGCTGCTCACCTGACTGCCGGCGTCACCGTTGCATCCGACCGCTGCGGCTGCATCTACGGCGATCGGGGCTATCTGGTAGTGGAGAACATCAACAATCCCCAGAGCATTTCGGTCTTTGACGCCGACCACCGGTTGACGCAAAAAATCGACTGCCCCGTTCAGCTTACCGGTTACGAATACGAGGTGCTGGAAACCATGCGATGCATTCAGGCGGGCAAGCTGGAATGCCCCTCCATGCCTCACAGTGAAACCATTCACATCATGGAACTGATGGACAAAATCCGTACCCAGATGGGGATAAGCTACCCCTGCGAGGAACTGGACTGGCCCCAGCTGCAGTAACCTTTTGCCCCTCTCTGACCCAGACGGAGTGAAGCCGTGGCTTCACTCCGTTTTTCTGTTGCACCCCACGAGGATATTTATGATATAATTTTTTACAGATTACAGCCCCGGCGAAAGGAGATGTTCCGTGTTTGCAGCCCCGCACCTATATTGCAATTGATCTGAAATCCTTCTACGCTTCCGTGGAATGCCGGGAGCGCGAGCTGGATCCCATGAACACCAATCTGGTGGTGGCGGATGAAAGCCGCACGGAAAAGACGATCTGTCTGGCCGTGACGCCCTCGTTGAAAGCATACGGCATTCCTGGCCGAGCCCGCCTGTTTGAGGTGATCCAGCACGTCAATACGGAAAATGCCCGGCGCCGTCTGGCTGCCCCGGGCCACCAACTGACCGGAAGCTCCTGCTTTGCATCGGAGCTGAAGGCCTCCCCCGCCTTGGCGGTGGACTACATCGTTGCTCCGCCCCGTATGGCCTATTACATGGAATACAGCACACGGATTTACAACATTTACCTGAAATACATAGCACCGGAAGATATTGTGGTTTATTCCATTGACGAGGTCTTTATGGACGTGACCGGCTATCTGGATACTTATGGTCTGTCTGCCCGAGAGTTGGCCCGAACAATGATTCTGGATGTTTTGCAGACCACCGGCATCACCGCTACAGCCGGAATCGGCCCCAATCTCTTTCTGAGCAAGGTGGCAATGGACATTGGCGCAAAGCACATTCAGCCGGATGAAAACGGTGTTCGCATTGCTGAGCTGGACGAGATGAGCTACCGAAAAAAGCTATGGGATCACCGTCCCCTGACGGATTTCTGGCGGGTGGGCCCGGGTTATGCCCGCAAGCTGGAGCGGTGCGGCCTGTTCACCATGGGTGATGTGGCCCGCTGCTCCGTGCAAAATGAAGATCTGCTTTACAGTCTGTTTGGCAAGAACGCCGAGCTTCTGATTGACCATGCCTGGGGCTGGGAGCCCTGCACCATCGCGGCCATCAAGGCTTATAAGCCCCAAAGTAACAGCCTGGGCTCCGGCCAGGTATTGCAGTGCCCCTATTCCCACGAAAAGGCCCGGCTGGTGCTGCGTGAGATGGCAGAACAGCTGGCGCTGGATCTGGTGGACAAGGGGCTCGTGACCGACCAGCTGGTGCTCACGGTGGCATTTGATATTGAAAACCTGACCGATCCTGCCCGCCGAAAACTCTACCGGGGCCCGGTGGTGACCGACCATTACGGCCGCCAGATTCCCAAACATGGCCACGGCAGTGAAAATCTGGGCGAACACACCTCTTCCGGCAAACAGCTTCTGGAAGCAGCCACCGCTCTTTTCGAGCGAATTGCGCCACAGGAGCTTCTGATCCGCAAGCTGAGTCTTTCGGTCAACCATGTGATTCCGGAAGCGGAAGCCATTCGTAAGACCAGTGCCCCGGAACAACTGAATCTGTTTACCGATTACGCATCTCTGGAAAAGAAAGAAGCAACCCGAAAAGCCGAGCTGGAAAAAGAACGGCGCATGCAGCAGACCATGATGTCCATCAAAAAGAAATTCGGCAAAAATGCAATTTTGAAGGGCATGAGTCTGGAGGAGGGCGCCACCGCCCGGGAACGCAACGCACAGATCGGAGGCCATAAGGCATGACCAGTTCCTACGAAGATATTCTTCATCTTCCCCATCACGTTTCTCCCACCCGGCCCCAGATGCCCATGGAGGATCGGGCGGCTCAGTTTTCACCCTTTGCCGCGCTGGTAGGCTATGATGATGCCATTGACGAAACTTCACGCCAGACCGAAACGCAGATCACACTGACCGAGGACCGGAAAGCCGAACTGGACCAGATCATGCAGCAGCTGCTTCGCCAGCTGAACCGACAGCCCACGGTTCGACTTCGTTATTTCGTGCCGGATGAACGGAAGGCAGGCGGAGCGTATGTGACCGCTGCCAAGCAGATCCGAACATTCAACCCGACTGCCCGCCTCCTGTTTTTCACCGATGGCACCCATATTTCTCTGGATCAAATTGTAGAGCTGGAGCAGGCAGACAATGAGGCCTTCTGAATCGCTTTCATTGTTTCCCTGCGCGGAACCGCCAGAACAACATATGGTGGTGGCATTCCTTCACCGCCGAGCATGTTCAGACCGGGCAGAAAAAAACCTTTTACATCGAATATTTTCTGTACAACCCCGCTCTGGCACAGCCAGAACCGGGGCTGGTCTGGAATGATCCCGAAAAGCAAAAGGCCGGCAAGCGCCCTTCCTACTGCATGGTAAATGCGGGCTTCTGGAGCAAGGAAAAAGGACAGCTGCATCGCTTTTTCCCCTGGAGCCAGGTGAGCATCCCTATGAATGAGCCGCTTCACCTGACGGCTGGAGACTGCACCTGTACCGAAACCCGCCTGACCGGAAGCATTCGGGTTACCCGGGAACAGGTTGCCGCCCATCGGGAGTGGATGAGCGATGCGGGCGAAATGGAGTGGGATCTGAGGGTTCACAAGCTTGTGGCATATCATGTGGGCTATGGCGCTTCCCGCTTTTTCCGTGCGCTGAACGCTTTCGAGATGTTCTGGCATGCCGAAGGCATGAAAACCGCTTTCGAGGGCTGGGTTCGCCTGAACGGTGAGGAATACCGGGTACGCCCGGAAACCTGCTATGGTTATGCAGATAAAAACTGGGGCGGCGATTTCGCATCACCCTGGGTATGGCTGTCGTCCAGCGATCTGGTGAGCCGCCGGACGGGAAAACGCTTGCAAAACAGTGTGTTCGAGGTGGACGGTGGACGCCCCAAGGTATTTGGTTTCGCACTGAACCGCAAACTTCTGGGCCAGTTCTATTATGAAGGCCGGGATTACGAATTCAATTTCAGCAAATTCTGGACCGGAAGCCGCATCTTCTTTGACTGCATCGAAACCGACACCCAAATCCTTTGGAAGGTCACGCAGACCACCTTCCGTACCAAAATGGAAGCGGAAATCGCATGCAATAAGGAGGAGATGCTGCTCATCAACCACGAATCTCCCGACGGGTTCAAGCGTCATACCCGCCTTTGGAATTGCGGAAACGGGTTTGGTACCGTACGGCTGTATGAAAAGCATCGGGGCCGCTGGCACCTCATTGACGACATGGAAGCCGGAAGTGTCGGATGCGAGTACGAGGAGTACGGCGCATAATGGCGCTGTTTCCTCGGTTTTAAGCAACACACCCCCGCAGCGTTTTGTGCTGCGGAGGTGTGTTGCTTAGCTGCTTTATGCGGTCAATGCCCGGTCGGTTTTTGTTCCATACGGTTCTTTTCTTCCCCCAGATCTGCCTTGAGCAGCGCCGCAAAGACCACCACCAACGGAATCAGCGTAAACCAGATGGAGCGACCGCCCATCCAGTGCCCAAACAGACTGCCCAATGATGCACCTGCAAAGAAAAAGAGCAGCATGTACAGATGAACAAACAACTCCTCCCGGTGGGAACGATTCCCGGTATGCCGGTACTTCACTTCCCTTGCCAGTCCAATGCCGATCTGCCGGATATGATTGGTGGCGAAGATGGTGGCGACAGGGACGCCCTCTGCCTGACGGAAGGTATTGTACTGCATGGAGGCCACAAAGTTGATAATCACCTGTATGATCTGTACCGGGGCGGAGTCCGGCAAAAAGCCCAGAAACAGCACCGCCAGAATCTCCACTAGGATCAGCATCGTATCCCATCGGATGGCCAGCCGATGCTTGACCGGATTCGGTACCAGCTCAGACAAAAACGCTCCCATCATATACGCGGAAATGGGAATCACATAATACAGTGTCGCCTTCCATTCCCCTGCGCCCAGAGCAAGGCCCATAAGCACCACGTTGCCGGTTTGCGCATTGCAGAATACATTACCCGCAGCAGGTAGGTATATGCTCCCCAAAAGCCCGCCACGGTGATCAACGCAAAATAGATCCAGCGTTTTTCACAGGTCAGATAGACCGGCTCACTCCATTTTGATTCCGTTGTTTTCATGCAATTTGATTCCTCGATTCCAGAAAAGCTCCGCCTCCTTGCGGCAGATTTGCGTGATGCGGTATGACGCATCACGCCTTTAGCAGGATAGCACAATTTCTTCGTCAATTCAAATCGCCGTATTCTGTGGTATACTGAATATCAGGTGTTCCGTATGCGCACCTGCGGCCGGTTCGCCGGTAATTTCCCCGGGAGGAATAACAATGCCCACTGTTTTGATTGATGCCGATGGATGCCCCGTGGTAAACTGCGCCCTGCGCATCTGCCAAGAACTGCAGATTCCGGTACTAATTTTATGTGATACTGCCCACCAGATTCAGCGGGAGGGCGCGCAGACGCTCGTTTTTGACAAGGGAGCCGACAGTGTGGACTTTGCACTGGTAAACCGGGTTCGCCCCGGCGACATTGTCATCACGCAGGATTACGGGCTTGCCAGTATGTGCCTTGCCCGCCGAGCCCGTGTACTCAACCAGAACGGGCTGGAGTACACCGCGGACAACATCGACCTGCTGCTTGACCGGCGCTGGCAGAACAAAAAGCTGCTTCGGGCGGGCAAACATCCCAAGGGGCCTGCCAAACGCACCCGGGAACAGGATGCGGAATTTGCCCGGGTATTTGAATCCATCCTGCGGGAGTGTACTTTACCTGAAAAATAAAAAATCCGGCTTTCCTCACTCATGTGGAGAAAGCCGGATTTTCTTTTATCTTTTCTCAATTCCCAAAAGCTTTATGCCATACTTCTGCGGTTCAGCGTCCCGAAGCCACACACCTGTTCGCAGCACGGACAGCATACAGCCTAACAGCAGGGAATCCAGCAGCAGAGCCGTGTTTCCACGGGACAGAAACGGAAAGGAAAGCGTGTCCCAAAGCCCATACCCCAGATTTGCGTAGGCATACGCGAAGGCCTGCAACACAAAGGTAAGCGCAACCGCCAGTACCAGCAATGTTCCCAGCATGGTTCGCTGCTGCATCCCCCGTACAATACAAAACATGCCAATCCCCAGTATCAGCAGCATCAGAACCGCAAATGCACCCAACCCGAATCTCTGAATTCCGTACACAAGCACATAATTTTCCGAAAGAGTCGGAATTACAGAAAGGTCTGCCCGGCCCTCTCCCCAAAGCGCGGCCTGAGCAACTGCATCCCGCAAAAGGCAGTAGACCCGGCCTGTATCCACGGAGTCCTGCCACGGATTCAAAAACACCTGCAAGCGTGTACCTTTCACGGAAAGGAAAGCCCCTGTTAATGCAAAAGCCAGGAATATTACCGGCACAAAGATATTCCGAATACGGTGATGCCCCGGAACGAAAAACCAGTTCTTTCTTATGGTTACCGCAAGCATCGCCCATGCTGCAAAAGAATAGATCAGCAGCCCGGACATGGTTGGGATAACCAGAAGGATAAGTGCAAACGGAAAATGAGCCAAAGCGCCATACGCCATTCCACGGGTTTCCAAGCCCTTCATTCCATAGAGGAACAGCCCATAAACCACCGAAAAAACAAGCGCCAGATAACAGAGCTGCAGCTGCATGGGAGAGAGCTGAAAAACCGCAGCTCCGTCCACAGGTTCTGACCCAATCAGCATAACCGTCGAAAACGCCAGAACTCCCAGATAAATTTCCATGGCATGCTTGCCCAGCCAGGAGATATTGCAGAAATAGCCAATGGCAAACAGCACAGCTGCCACAGCATAGGAGATCAGCGGCATCGGCTGCTGCGCCAATGTGGTCTGTAGCAGTGCGCCCATCAGCAGCAGTCCAACTCTGTTGCGATCAGGGGAAACCAAGGCGTTTGCGGGCGATGCGCCCGATTCAGCGCCTGCCCCACCTGCCGGGCATCTCCCATCTGCTCCACCGCCATCCGGGCTGCTTCCTCCTCACCATATCCCTGATCCAGGTAAGCCCCCTGCTGATCAAGCAGATGTTGCTCCAGTTCCTGCACAACTGCGGGACATGCCCGCTTCCATCGGATCTGCTCCGCTACCTGCCTGCAATAATCCGGGATTTGTTTATTGGATGGCATGTGCAGCACACCCCTTCAGGATCTTTTCCATAGCGGTCATAAAGCTGGTCCATTCCCTCTGCTTCTCTTCTAACCGTGCCTTTCCTGCGTCCGTCAGGTAGTAGTATTTCCGAATGCGGTCCTGCGGTGCACGCTGCTCGTAGGATTCCACCAGTGCCTGCTTCTCCAGTGTGTGCAGAATGGGATAAAACGTACCGGCTTTGAAGTCAAAGGTATGGTCGGAACGTTGGGCCAATGTTTCAATCATTTCATAGCCATACATATCCCGCTCTTCCAGAAGCTTCAAAATCAAAGTGGTGGTGCTACCAGTCAGCAGACTCTTTTCAATCGCCATATTTTGCACTCCTTTATATATCGATTATCTATATATGCTGTATTCCTGATTTTCTCAACTGTCAAGTGTTATTCCAAACCTCTCTCAAAAGTCTTTCTCTTTGTGCCGGTCATACTCATCCTCTCTCTTCGAAAGCACTTGCAGCGCCGTCCTTACTTATGATACATTAGTATGGTACTATGTTTTATGGTGGAGGAACTGCAATGACAATATGCCGACAATACGAATCTCTTCCCCCGGAGGCCGCGATGATCCGGCAGGAAGTGTTTGTGGAGGAACAGGGCTTTGTGGTGGAATTCGATGAAATCGATGATATTGCAAAGCATATCGTTTTGTTCAAGGACGAAACACCGGTGGGAACCTGCCGGTTTTACTGGAGCAAGGAAAAAGCTTCCCATGTTCTCGGAAGAGTTGCAGTGCGCAAGGCATTCCGCGGCCAGTGCTTTGGGCAGGCATTGCTGCAGGAAGCGGAACAGCAGGTGCGCGCACTGCAGGGGCAGTCACTCTGCCTGGCTGCACAGGTGCGGGCCAAACCCTTTTACGAAAAGCAGGGCTATCTTGCTGCCGGAGATGAATTTTTGGATGAAGGCTGCCCACATATCTGGATGTACAAAAGCCTTTGTGAAGATGCGCAAGTCTAAACTGCCCCAGATTGTGCGGACAGTACAAAAAAGAGCCCTTAGCAGGAAAGATTAAGTT
>Peterbilt_p2__coassemble_189_pt1 | contig 62987 bp, 50 predicted proteins | sample Peterbilt_p2__metabat2_low_PE_018 | metagenome-assembled genome bin Peterbilt_p2
GCATCCTTGGTAAGGATGAGGTCAGCAGTTCAAATCTGCTTAGCAGCTCCATGGTCAAAGCCCTTCAAACGTTTCGTTTGAAGGGCTTTTTTGCTGCCTGCAAAACATGTCGTTGCGCGGCTGGCTCCTTTTGTGTTATACTGTGCTAAAATAAACACTGCGCAATCAAACCGGGCGAACAGCCCGTGGGAAAGGGAGAAAGACCACCATGCAAAAGCATCCGTTCATCGATCTGGAGCAGGCCCAGAGGATCATTGAGGACGTGCCCACGCCCTTTCATATCTACGACGAAAAAGGCATTCGGGAAAATGCCCGCCGCCTGAACGCGGCCTTCGCCTGGAACGAGGGCTATAAGGAATATTTTGCCGTGAAGGCCACGCCCACCCCGGCGCTTTTAAAGATTCTGCAGGAGGAGGGCTGTGGGGTGGACTGCTCCACCTACACCGAGCTGCTGCTCAGTGAAGCCTGCGGTTTTACCGGTCAGGATGTGATGTTCTCCTCAAACGTGACCCCTGTGCAGGACATGAAAAAGGCCTGCCAGATGGGCGCTTACATCAACCTGGACGACTACACCCATGTGGAATTTCTGGATCGGGTGGCCGGTGTGCCGGAAACCGTGTTCTGCCGTTACAATCCGGGCGGCATGTTCAGCATGGGCAACGACATTATGGATAACCCCGGCGAAGCCAAATACGGCATGACCGAAGAGCAGATGGCTTCCGCCTTCGAAAAGCTGATGAAGAAGGGAGCCAAACAGTTCGGCATCCATGCCTTTCTGGCCAGCAACACCACCAGCAATGATTATTACCCGGCGCTGGCCGAAATCCTGTTCCGGCTGGCGGTGCGGCTGAACAAGGCCACCGGCGCAAAGATCAAATTCATCAATCTGTCCGGCGGCGTGGGTGTGGACTACCGCCCCGAGGAGCCCGCCAGCGACATTGCCGCCATCGGTGAGGGTGTGCGCAAAAAGTTCGAGGAGATTCTGGTGCCCGCCGGCATGGGCGATGTGTCCATCTTCACCGAGCTGGGCCGGTTCATGCTGGCCCCTTACGGCCATCTGGTGGCCACTGTGCTCCACGAAAAGCATATCCAGAAAAACTATCTGGGTCTGGATGCCTGCGCCGCCAATCTGATGCGTCCGGCCATGTACGGTGCGTACCACCATATCACCGTGCTGGGCAAGGAAAACGAGCCCTGCGACCATGTGTATGATGTGACCGGCGGTCTGTGCGAAAACAACGACAAATTCGCCATCGACCGGGCCCTGCCTGAGACCGGCATCGGTGACGTGCTGGTGATCCACGACACCGGCGCCCACGGCTTCTCCATGGGCTACAACTACAACGGCAAGCTGCGCAGCGCCGAGGTGCTGCTGCATGAGGACGGAAGCCACGAGGTGATCCGCCGGGCCGAGACCCCCATGGATTACTTCGCCACACTGGACAATATCCCCTTTTATCAGAAGCTCAGCGAGCTGTGTGAGCAGGACTGACCGGCAAAAAGGCGATTGACAAAGCTGCTTTTTCGGGGGTATACTTAAGTGCCGCGCTGCGGCAGCGGCAAACAGCGGGTCCAGCGGCCCACAGCGGAAAGGAAAAACGCTTTATGGAAAAACGCATCGCCATCTGCCCCGGCAGCTTTGACCCCATCACCAAGGGCCACCTGGACATCATCCGCCGGGCTTCGGGCCTGTTCGACGAGGTGATCGTGCTCATTCTGGTGAACTACGCCAAGAGCAACACCGCCTTTACCCCCGCCGAGCGGGTGGAGCTGGCCCGCCGGGTGACCAAAGACCTGCCCAACGTGCGGGTGGATTTCTTCGGCGGCCTGCTGGCGGACTACGCCTCCCATGTGGGGGCCTGTACCCTGATCAAGGGTCTGCGTGCGGTGAGCGATTTTGAATACGAATTCCAGATGGCGCTCACCAACAAGAAGCTCTGCCCCACACTGGAGACTATGTTCATGACCACCGACATTCAGTACATGTATCTTTCCTCCTCCATTGTGCGGGAGGTGGCCACCATGGGCGGTGATATTTCCGAGTTTGTCTGCCCGGAGATCATCGATGACATTCGCCGCCGTCTCGGGCCCAAGAACGACAAGAGCGAAGAAAACAAATAAACAAAAACGCAAAAAAGCAGCCCTCTGCCCGGTGTTCCGGCAGAGGGCTGCTTTTTGTTTGTGTTGTCTGCCCTGGGGAGATTACTCCAGAATCTGGTCGATGAAGCCGCCGCCCAGAACCAGGCCGCCGCCGTAAAATACGGCGCTCTGACCGGGAGCGGGGGCGCGGGCAGGCTCATCAAAGCGCACGGCGCCCTTGCCGTCGTAATGGCAGGGCACGGGCTTGGAGGCGCTGCGGATCTTCACCAGATAATCCCCGGCGGGCAATTCGCCCCCGGCGGCGCAGCATACGTCCCGCAGGGTCATGCCGGAGAAGAATTCCTCACCGGCCCAGCCCAGCTCCACGTCGCCGTTCTCCCGAATGGCCTTCACAAAGGCGGGCTTGCCCAGTGCAAGGCCCAGACCCTTGCGCTGGCCCAGGGTGTAGTGCATCACGCCCTTGTGGGGGCCAAGATCCTGCCCGTCCGGCGCGATGAAACGGCCGGCCTTGTCCGCAAGGCCACGGCCCCGGATGAAGGCGGCGTAGTCGCCGTCTGGAATGAAGCAGATTTCCATGCTGTCCGGGCTGTCGGCGCAGGGCAGGCCCAGATCGCGGGCAATCTGGCGGATGTCCTCCTTTTCAAACTCCCCCAGCGGCAGGCACAGCCGGGCCAGAATATCCTGCCCCAGCCGGTAGAGCATGTAGCTCTGGTCCCGGGTCACGCTGGCGGGCTGGGCGATGTGGTACTGGCCGGCAGCGGTCTGCTCCACACGGGCGTAGTGGCCGGTGGCGATGAAGGGGATGCCCAGCTCGTCGGCCCGGGCGGCCAGCAGCTTGAACTTCACGGTGGGGTTGCACAGCACGCAGGGATTGGGGGTGCGTCCGGCGCAATAGGCCTGGCAGAAGGGCTCCACCACCTGGTGCTCGAACTCCTCGCCTGCCTCGATGACCTCCAGCGGAATGCCCAGGGCGGCGGCTGCCTTCCGGGCTTCCTCCACCGCCTTGTCGTGGGCGGGGGAGAAGCGGATCACCGCACCGGTTACCGCAAAGCCCTGCTCCCGCAGGATGTGCACGCATACCGCGGAGTCCACCCCGCCGGATACGCCCACCAGCACCTTGTCCTGCTTTTCAAAGGTGGAAAAATCGTTGCCGGGGAATAAAATATCGCTCATAATTCGTTGCTCCTTTTTGTTGGAAGCAGCCGTCAGGTCTGGCGGCCGCCGTACTTCTTGCTCTGCTCCACGGCCAGCCGGTCGCAGCGTTCGTTCTCCGGGTGACCGGCATGGCCCTTGATCCATTTATAGTGGATCACATGCCCTTCACACAGCTCCAGCAGCCGACCCCACAGATCCGGGTTGAGGGCGGGGGATTTGTCGCTCTTTTTCCAGCCTCGGGCCCGCCAGCCCTTGGCCCAGCCCTTTTCCAGCCCGTCAATCACATATTTGGAATCGCTGCACAGGGTAATTTCACAGGGCTCCTTCAGCTGTTCCAGCGCCCGGATGAAGGCGGTGAGCTCCATGCGGTTGTTGGTGGTTTCGGCCTCGCCGCCGGAAAGCTCCTTTTCATACTGTTTATAGCGCAGTACTGCGCCCCAGCCGCCGGGGCCGGGGTTACCGCTGCAGGCACCGTCGGTAAAGATTTCGATCTGTTTCATGCTGTCCTCCTGCCCGCGGGAAGGCGGGCTGTCTGTTCCGGGCACGGCTTTGTTTGGAAACCAATAGCCGGTCAATGCCCAATGGCACCATTATACCGGTTTTGCTCCCGGGCGGCAAGTGTAAGAGGGCATTGGGCGGACCATACTTGGGGCAACACCGCACATTTCAAAGCGGGTGCTTCCGGCGCGCTCCACCACCTGGAATTGTGCGGGATTTCCCCGGAAAAGCCCTGCCCGCATTATTTTGCCCTGCCTGCTCCGCTTTGTTGACAGAAAGCATACAAAGAGGGTATAATAAAACTAACTTTAGGTTGGAGAAGTTTGCCAACCTTAGCCGAGCCGCGGCCCGTCGCCGCCGCTCTGTGTGCGTGATCCGTCCGGGGCCCGGTCGCATTCAACAAATGGACCCGTCGTGCCCAACACCACAAGCATTTCAAACTGAACCATCGTGCGCCCGGCCGTTTTCGCATCGTAACGGGGAACGGGTTTTTCCGGCGTACGCAATTTTACGGAGGAGATCTATGACTCAACAGAAAAACACGAAGGAAAAAGAGCCCCAAAAACCGCGCGCTGCCCATAAGCCGGCCGCGCCCAAAGCCGAGAATGCCGGCACGCAGCAGCCTGCTCAGCGCCGCCGCCCCTTCTATTCCCGGGGCCGCAAGCCTGCTGCCAAAAATCACAATAAGCAGGAAGAGGCTGTGCCGGTGCACATTATTCCTCTGGGCGGTCTGGGTGAAGTGGGCAAAAACATCACCCTGTATGAGTGCCAGGGAGACATGCTCATTGTGGACTGCGGCCTGGTTTTTCCGGACAGCGACATGTTCGGCATCGATCTGGTTATTCCGGACTTCACCTATGTGGTGCAGAACAAGGATAAGATCAAGGGCGTGGTAATCACCCACGGCCATGAGGACCACATCGGCGCGCTGCCCTACCTGCTCAAGCAGGTGAACCTGCCCATCTATGCCACCAAGCTGACCATCGGCCTGATCAAGAACAAGCTGGAAGAGCACAATCTGCTGGGCCGCACCAAGCTGGTGGAGATTCATCCCCGCCACAAGTTCAAGTTGGGCTGCTTTACCATCGAGCCCATCCATGTGAACCACTCCATCCCGGATGCGGTGGCTCTGGCCATCGACTGCCCGGCGGGCGTGATTATCCAGACCGGCGACTTCAAGATCGACTACACCCCGCTTTCCGCCGGGCCCACCGATCTGGTGACCATTGCGGAATACGGCAAAAAGGGTGTGCTGGCCCTGCTGAGCGATTCCACTAACGCCGAGCGACCGGGCTTTACCGCCACCGAGCACAAGGTGGCCGACAGCTTCGCCAACCTGTTCCGCCGGGCGGACAAACAGCGCATCATCATTGCAACCTTTGCTTCCAACATCTACCGTGTACAGCAGATCATTGATCTGGCGGTGGAAAACGGCCGCAAGGTGGCGGTGTCCGGCCGGAGCATGGCCAACAACACCCAGATGGCGCTGGAGCTGGGCTATCTGCATGCGCCGGAGGGCGTGCTCATTGATCTGGAGCAGATCAACAAGTACCCGCCGGAGCAGATCGTGCTGATCACCACCGGCAGCCAGGGCGAGCCGCTGAGCGCCTTGTCCCGCATGGCCAGCGCCAGCCACCGGAATGTGCGCGTGGGCCCCGGCGACTTCATCATCATCTCCGCCACCCCCATCCCCGGCAATGAAAAGATGGTCACCAAGGTGGTGAACGGTCTGTTGTTGCTGGGCGCGGAGGTTATTTACGAATCCATGTACGATGTGCATGTGTCCGGCCACGCCTGCCAGGAGGAGCAGAAGCTGATGCTCACGCTGGCGGCGCCCAAATACTTCCTGCCGGTGCACGGCGAGTACAAGCAGCTGAAAAAGCATGCAATCACCGCCGAAAAGCTGGGTATTCCCCCAAAGAACATCCATATCGCCGAGATCGGGCAGGACATCATCCTCTCGGCCGACAGCCTTTCCACCGGTGAGCCGGTGCCTGCCGGCGCCGTAATGGTGGACGGTCTGGGCGTGGGCGACGTGGGCAACGTGGTTCTGCGGGACCGCCGTCATCTGTCCGAGGATGGTCTGGTTATCGTGGTGGCCACGGTCAACTCCCGCACTGGTCAGGTAATGGCCGGGCCGGATCTGGTTTCCCGCGGCTTTGTGTATGTGCGCGAGAGCGAGCAGCTGATGGACGAAGCCCGCCGGCTGGTGAGCCAGTGCTTCGAGCGGTGCGCCGCAGAAAATGTGCGCGACTGGAACAGCGTAAAGACCCGCGTGCGGGAGGCACTGTCCTCTTATATCTACCGCAAGACCAAGCGCAGCCCCATGATCCTGCCCATCCTCATGGAGGTCTGACCCCAAACGCAAAGGAGGCTGTTGGGCCATGGATCTGAAACCCCGTTTCACACTGGAGGTCTACACCGCCGGGCTGCTGGTTTTGAGCACGCTGCTCACCGTTCTGGTGGGCCTGCTGGAACCCCGGCTGCTGTGGGTGCTGATCCCGCTGCTGGCCGTTCTGGTTCTGGTGCTGTTTTTTCTTGCGGGGCGGCTGCGCCGGGGTCTTGCCTGGGCGCTGCAGTGCGAGAGCTTTGAAAACAACAGCCAGGTACAGCTGAGTCTGGGCGCCACGGCGCTGCCGGTGGCCCTGCTCAGCGGCAAGACTCTTGTGTGGTACAACAGCGCCTTCCGCCAGCGCATTCTGGCAGACGAGGACCGTCTGCTTGCTCCGGTGGGCAAGGTGCTCTGCGGGCTGGACCTGCACCAGTGCGGCGAACCTGCCGGCCAGGTGCTGGAGCACGAGGGACGCAAATACAATATTTTTGCGTCGGTCACCTCCGGGCGCGAGGCACTCACGGTGCTGTATCTGGTGGACGAGACCGACCTGCGCCAGCGGGCGGCGGAATACGACGCCACCCGCCCGGCCTATATGATCATTGAGATCGACGCCTACGCCGAACAGCTGGCCGAACTGAAGGACTCGGAAAAGGCCCGGGTGCTGGAAGGCATCAACCGGGTGCTGGAGAACTACATCGGCCGCACCACCGGCTTTTTGCAGCGGGTGAACAACGCCCGCTACATAGCGGTGGTGGAGGAGCGCCACATGAAGGAAATGGTGGCGGCTAAGTTCGATGTGCTGGATAAGATCCGTGCGCTGGAAGGCGAAGTGAACGTGACGTTGTCCATCGGCGTAGGCCGGGGCGGCGACACCCTGCGCCAGTGCGAGGAGATGGCCCGCCAGTCGCTGGACATGGCCCTTGGCCGGGGCGGCGATCAGGCGGCGGTGAAAACCCCCGAGGGCTTTGCCTTCTACGGCGGTGTGTCCCGCAGTGTGGAAAAGCGCAGCCGGGTCAAGAGCCGCATCGTGGCCAAGGCCCTGTGCGACCTGATCCGTCAGGCGGACAGTGTGCTCATCATGGGTCACCGGATGAGCGATCTGGACTGCGTGGGCGCGGCCATCGGTGTGCTGCGCATCTGCAAGGCGCTGGACGCGCCGGCCGCCATCGTGGTGCGGCGGGATGCCACACTGGCCCAGAGCGTGCTGGACGAATTCCAGGCCGCGGGCCTGGGCGAGGACTTCATCTCGCCGGAGGTGGCGCTGGACGGCATGACCAACAATACCCTGCTGCTGGTGGTGGACACTCACATCAAGGGCCTGCTGGAAAGCGGGGATGTGTATCGCAAATGCCGTCAGGTGGCGGTGATCGACCACCACCGCAAGGCCGTGGGCCACATCGACAACGCGGTGCTGTTCTTCCACGAGCCCTATGCTTCCTCCACCTGTGAGCTGGTGAGCGAGCTTTTGCAGTATGTGGAGGCGGAAAATGCCCGCCCCACCGCGCTGGAAGCCGAGGCGCTGCTGGCCGGCATCATGCTGGATACCCGCAACTTCGGCATTCACACCGGCGTGCGCACCTTTGAGGCGGCTGCTTATCTGCGCCGTATGGGCGCCATGACCGAGCGGGTGAAGCTGCTGTTCAACTCCAGCCTGCAGGAATACACCGCCAAGTCCAATCTGGTGGAAAATGCCGATATTTATATGGGCTGTGCGGTGTCGGTATCCGGCGAGCTTCCGCCGGACATGGCGGTTGCGGTGCCTCAGGCGGCCAACGATCTGCTCACCATCCAGGGGGTGGGAGCCAGCTTTGTGGCCGTGCAGCAGGGCAGCGGGGTGAACATCTCCGCCCGCAGCATGGGCGCCGTGAACGTGCAGGTCATCATGGAGCAGCTGGGCGGCGGCGGTCATCTGACCATGGCCGGTGCCCAGATGAAGGATACCACCATCGACGAAGCCGAAAAGCGCATCCGTCAGGCCATTGCCCGCTACCGGCAGGAGCAGGCTGAGGAAGAGGGACGCTCCGGCAAGAAACGATAAACCCGGCCCCGCGGCCGGCCAAAATACGCGGCGCCTGCAAGCAGGTGCCGCGCACGTAAGGAGAGAGATACCAATGAAGGTTATTCTGAAGCAGGATGTGAAGAACATCGGCAAAAAGGATGAAATCCACGAAGTGTCGGACGGCTACGCCCGCAACTTCCTGTTCCCCCGCGGCCTGGCCGCCGAGGCGGACGCTACTGCACTGAATCTGGTGCGTACCAAGAACGAAGCCAAGGAGCATCACGCTGCCGAGGCTCTGGCCGCTGCCCAGCAGCTGGCCGCCACCATCAAGGACAAAACCGTTGTGATCAAGAGCAAGGGCAACGGCGGCCGTCTGTTCGGCAAGATCACCTCCAAGGAGGTGGCCCAGCACCTGAGCCAGATGGTGGGCACCGAGATCGACAAGCGCAAGGTGGAACTGGAGCGGGACATCAAGGAGTTCGGCACCACCAACGCCACTGTAAAGCTGCACCCCGGCGTGACCAGCACCTTCAAGGTGAAGGTTGAGGAGCAGTAAAAAGCGGAACCGCTGCGCCCAGTGGGGCGGTCATGGGGAAGAATGGCCCCGAAGGCCGCGCCCGCTGGGCGCTGCTTGCTGAAAACAGCAAAGCAGGATGCACTCCATTCCATGTGGAGTGACGCTGACTGAAAAACCAACCGTAGCGAAAGGGAACGATGCCTGATGCAGGATACAAATTTTGAACTGGACAGCATGAATCTGGCCGAGCCGTATAATATGGAAGCGGAGCAGTCGGTGCTGGGCGCCGCTCTGCTGGACAGCGAGCGGGTGATGCCCGCGCTGATCAATACCCTCAAGCCGGAAATGTTCTATTCCCGCCAGAACGCCGAGATCTTCAGCCAGATGGTGGAGCTGTATTCCGGCACCGAGCAGTTGGACGCGGTGACCCTGATCGACGCGGTGGCCTCCACCGGCGTGTTCGAGAGCATGGAGGCCGCCAAGGTCTACATTGCCCGTCTGGGCGAGGTGGTGCCCTCCATCAGCAACTTCGCCGCCTATGCTCGCATTGTGGAGGAGAAATACCTCACCCGCCAGGTAATGCAGCTGGCCCAGAACATCCTCAAGCAGTCCAGCGCCCAGCCGGACGCGGATATGCTGCTGGAGAGCGTGGAGCAACGCCTGACCGACATCCGCTCCAACCAGAAGCGGGAGGAGCTGACCAAGCTGTCCGACGCGTTTCTGGAGACCATGGCCACCCTGCAGAAGATCGCGGGCCCCAACAAGGACAAATACGCCGGTATTCCCACCGGCTTTACCTATCTGGATTCCATCCTCACCGGTCTGGGTCGGTCCGACCTGATCATTCTGGCCGCCCGCCCCGGTATGGGCAAGACCAGCTTCGCGCTGAACATCGCCACCAACGTGGCAAAAAAGAGCCACATCCCGGTGGCCATCTTCAGCCTGGAAATGAGCAAGGAGCAGCTGACCAACCGTATCCTCTCCGCCGAGGCCGGCGTGGACAGCCACTCCTTCCGTTCCGGTGCGCTCAGCGGCAACGACTGGGACGATTTGGCCCACGCCATGGACGTGCTGCACGATGTGCCCATCTTCATGGACGATACCTCCGGCATCACCATCCCGGAGGTGAAGGCCAAGATCCGCAAGATCAATCAGGACCCGGAAAAGACCCCCATCGGGCTGGTGGTTATCGACTACTTACAGCTGATGACCAGCGGCAAGCGCACCGAAAACCGTGTGCAGGAAATCAGTGATATTACCCGAAATCTGAAAATCATGGCCAAGGAGCTGAATGTGCCGGTCATCGCTTTGTCTCAGCTGTCCCGTGCGGCGGAAAAGAGCAGCGGCCGGTCCGACCACCGGCCCCAGCTGTCCGACCTGCGTGACTCTGGTTCCATCGAGCAGGACGCCGACATTGTACTGTTTTTGTACCGCGAGGGCTACTACACCTCCATGAGCGGCGAAAGCCTGGAGGAGAGCGATTCCAGCACCGCCGAGTGCATCATCGCCAAGAACCGTCACGGTGAGACCGGCAAGGTGGATCTGGGCTGGGACGGCGCGCATACCCGCTTCGTGAACGTGGATTACAACCATGCGGGATGAGCCGATGAGCGCCGCCGCCTTTGAGGAGCAGGTGCTGGAGAGCATCCGCAGCCGGAACATGCTGCAGCCCGGCGACCGGGTGATCGCAGCGGTGTCCGGCGGGGCGGATTCCATGGCCCTGCTGCGCTTTTTTCTGCGCCGGGGCCGGGAGCTGGGCATCACGCTGGAGGCGGCCCATGTGAACCACGGTCTGCGGGACGCGGCAGAGGACGACGAGACCTTTGTGGCTGAATTTTGTGCAAAAGAAGGCGTGTTGCTGCATTGTCATCATGCCGGCCGGCAGACCGAACGACGCAGCGAGGAGTGGGCAAGGCAGCTGCGCTATGCGTTTTTTGAGCAGCTGGCAAAAAAAGATCCGGCGGTGAAGATCGCCACCGCCCACACCCTTACCGACCAGGCGGAAACGCTTCTGTTCCGGCTGGCCCGGGGAACCGGGCTGGCTGGCGCGGCGGGTATTCCGCCGGTGCGGGAGCCCTATATCCGGCCGCTGCTGGAGCTGCCACGAAATGCAACCGAGGATTATTGCCGGGCCACCGGCACTCCCTTTGTGCTGGACGAGACCAACGCAGACAGTGCGTATTCCCGCAATCGAATTCGCCATAAGGTGCTGCCCCAGCTGGAGCAGATCAACCCGGAAGCCCAGCGGGCGCTGGGGGAATATTGCAGCAGAGCCCAGGGTTGGCTGCAATATTTTCGCCGTGAGGGGGAACACTTGCTGCAAACGGCCCGCTGCGGCGACGGCTGGAGCGCAAAGATCCTGCTGGAGGCGGACCCGGTGCTCCGGGCCGAGGCGCTGCGCTGCCTGGTGGAAGAAAAAGCCCCGCTGCGTCAGGCAGATCTGCCCAAGCTGGAGGCTCTGCTCGAAGGCCGCAGCCGGGCGGCTCAGCTGGCTGGCGGCGTGCGAATCGAGCGGTGTGCCGGTGTTCTGCGCTGGGCACAGAGCACCGAAGAGCAGCCGGATCCGCCCCGACCCGCCAGGCCGGGGGAATACCGCCTGCCCGGCGGCTATCGGCTGCGGCTGGAGCTGGCCGAGGGCGAAGAATGTGAACAAATCAAAAAATTTGCCGCGGGCCGGAAAAAGGGCTTAACCAATTGTGTGGATTATGATAGAATAAGGAGTAGTTTGTCTCTGCGTACCCGCCAGCCGGGCGACCGGTTCCATCCGGAGGGGCGCAGCGGTAGCAAGAGCCTGAAAAAATACTTCAACGAGGCGGGAATTCCCGGCGCACAGCGTGCGCTGGCGCCCCTTCTGGCCCAGGGCAGCCAGGTGATCTGGCTGTGGGGCGGTGGTGTGGCCCAGGGGTATGCCCCCACAGCTGCCACCAGCCGTATCCTGGTGATCCGTCCGTTGGAACCAACCAACAAGGAGCAGTGAACAAACAATGAGTCAGAGCAACGATATCCTGCAGGTATTACTCACCGAAGAACAGCTGAAAGCCAAGTGCGCCGAGATGGGCGCCCAGATCACCAAAGATTATCAGGGCAAGAACCTGCTGCTGGTCACCGTGCTGAAGGGCGCCGTGGTCTATCTGGCCGACCTGATGCGCTGCATTGATCTGCCCTGCGCCATCGACTTTATGGTGGTTTCCTCCTACGGCAGCGGCGTAAAGACCAGCGGTGTGGTGAAGATCGTGAAGGATCTGGATCAGGATCTGTCCGGCAAGGATATCCTGATCGTGGAGGACATTCTGGATTCCGGCATGACCCTGAGTTATCTGAAGGGGCTGCTGCAGGGCCGCAACCCTGCCAGCATCCGTATTGCCACCCTGCTGGATAAGCCCAGCCGCCGCAAGGTGGATCTGCAGGCGGACTATGTGGGCTACGAGGTGCCGGACGAGTTCGTGGTGGGCTATGGCCTGGACTACGACGAGCAGTACCGCAACCTGCCCTATGTGGGCATTCTGAAGCCCGAAGTATACACCAAATAACATGCGCACGGGGGCGCGAAGCAACGGCCGAAACGCGGCCGGGCCCCCGTGCGGAATAGGAGATGAAGTCTTTGCAGCGTAAACCAAAATTCAACGGCATGATCATTGTCGTGCTGCTGGCGTTGAGCGTGTTGGCTCTGAATCTGTGGAGCCTGATGAACACCTCCACCACTACCATGAGCTACTCCCGGGTGCTCAGCTACTTCCAGTCCCAGCAGGTGGTCGGGTTCGAGATGGACCTGAACACCGGCGACATCAAGCTGGCACTGGTGGAGGGCAGCGTGGAGCTGCCTTCTAACGCGGTGGATACCGGCAAGAAGCCTGCAGGCCGAGGCCAGCTGACCCAGGGCGGTATGTTTGATCTGATCCGCAGCCAGAGCCAGAGCACCACCGATGCCAAGGAAACTGTGGATCAGCTGCCCAGCGGTGAGGGCATCTGGCAGGTGGAATACCGTGTGCCCTATTTCAGCATCTTTTATGAAGAGGTGCAGCCTTACGTTCAGGCCTACAATGAGGCCCATCCCGATGCACCCATGTATCAGGACTACACCCCTGTGAAGAGCAGTGTGCCCGTGTGGGACATCATGATGATGGTGGTCATGGTGGGTAGCATGATCTTCATTTTCTATGTGATGTTCAAGGGCAATCAGGGCGGCAATATCATGAATGTGGGCCGCGCCAAGGTGAAGGATCAGAACGACGACAAGCGCAAGACCACCTTTGCCGATGTGGCCGGCGCGGACGAGGAAAAGGCCGAGTTGGAAGAGATTGTGCAGTTCCTCAAGAATCCCGGTCAGTTCAACAGTCTGGGTGCCCGCATCCCCCACGGTGTGCTGCTGGTGGGCCCTCCGGGTACCGGTAAAACCCTGCTGGCCCGTGCCTGCGCCGGTGAGGCGGGTGTGCCCTTCTATTCCATCTCCGGTTCCGATTTCGTGGAGATGTATGTGGGCGTGGGTGCCTCCCGTGTGCGCGATCTGTTCGACAAGGCGAAAAAGACCGCGCCCAGCATCATCTTCATCGATGAGATCGACGCGGTGGGCCGCCAGCGCGGCACCGGTCTGGGCGGCGGTCACGACGAACGCGAGCAGACCCTGAACCAGATGCTGGTGGAGATGGACGGCTTCGGCGCAAACGAGGGCGTGATCGTAATTGCGGCCACCAACCGTGCCGACATTCTGGACCACGCGCTGCTGCGCCCCGGCCGGTTCGACCGTCAGGTCTATGTGGGCCTGCCGGACGTGAAGGGCCGTGAGGAGATCCTGAAGGTTCACACCCGCAAAAAGCCGCTGGCTCCCGATGTGAACCTGAAAACCATTGCCCAGTCCACTGCCGGTTTCGCCGGTGCGGATCTGGAGAACCTGGTGAACGAGGCCGCGCTGCTGGCCGCGCGCCGGGGCAAGAAGGCCATCACGGAGAAGGAAATCGAGGAAGCCTCCATCAAGGTGGTGGCCGGCCCCGAGAAGAAGAGCCGTGTGGTTACCGACAAAGAGAAAAAGCTCACCGCATACCACGAGGCGGGCCATGCCATCACCAGCTGGTTCTGCCCCACCAACGACCCGGTGCATCAGATCAGCATCATTCCCCGCGGCCAGGCGGGCGGTTACACCATGTACCTGCCCGATAAGGACGCCAGCTATGTGACCAAGACCGCCATGCAGGAGCGCATCGTGAGCCTGCTGGGCGGCCGTGTGGCCGAGAGTCTGGTGCTGGAGGATATCTCCACCGGTGCTTCCAACGACCTGGAGCGCGCCACCCAGACCGCCCGCAGCATGGTCACCCGCTACGGCTTCTCCGAGCGGCTGGGCCCTGTGGTCTACGGTTCCGACCCGGAGGAAACCTTCCTGGGCCGTGACTTCAGCCAGGGCAAGGGCTATTCCGATTCCATCGCCGCCGAGATCGACAGCGAAATCCGCGACATTGTGGACGAAGCGTATGAACGAGCCCGCCGCATCCTCAGCGACAACATGGATAAGCTGCATGTGGTGGCCGCCGAGCTGATCAAGCGGGAGAAGCTGTCCGGCGAGGAGTTCAAGACCCTGATGGAGGGCGGCACCCTGCCGGAGGCCGAGCAGCCCGCCCAGCCCGCAGCGCCTGCTGAACCTGCCCAGCCCGCTGAGCCCGCACAGGCTGCAGAGCCCGCTCAGCCCGCGGAAATGGCAGAAACCGCCGAGCCGGCGGAGCCCATGCCGGAACAGCCGGACGAGGGCGGCAAGCCCGAAGGCTCTGTGTAACAGAAAAGGAGTGACGCTCTTATGGAAGAGAATTTCGACCTTTTGGCCCAATCCCGTGCAAACTATTACACCAAGGGCAGCCCCATCCAGTTTGTGAAGGTGGAGCTGCTGAAGGGCGACCAGAGCGGCGACATCGCGGTCTGCCTGTCCTTCAAAAACATTTCCAGCCAGCCGGTCACCGGCCTGCTGGTGGAGTTCAAGTGCAAGGATCGCACCGGCACCGTAGTCTGCCAGGATCGCTTTGAATATCAGGGCCTGAACGCGGCTGGCGGTCAGGTATTCGGTTCGGATGATGCGGTTTACATCAGTCAGGCTCCGGTGGGCAGCGTGGAAGTGGATCTGATCGAGGCCTATATGGCCGACGGTACCGCGCAGGATCTGACCGGTTTTGTGCGCACCCGGCTGCCCGCGCCCAAAAAGCTGCCGGAGGATCTGGCCAAAAAGCTGAGCGAGCGCACCGGCAAGGAGGGGCTGCAGTTTGTGCCCCAGGTGCTGGATCAGGGCTGGTACTGCGCCTGCGGCGCCTTCCATCCCCGTGAGGAAAGCGGTGTGTGGTGCAGCGAGTGTGGCTCCGACCGGATTCTGTTGCAGAATACCCTGTCCAGTATGCTGCAGGCGGCGCAGACCGCCCAGCAGCCCGTGGCAGACCAGCAGCCCACTCGCATGGTGCCCCCGGTTCGCCCGGAGGAACCCACCCGGGCGGTGCCCCCGCTGCGCAGCCAGCCGGATCCCAGCTACGACGTGCCCCCGCTGCATCCCGATGAGGAGGATGATGCGGATATGACTCTGGCCGATGACCGGGGCCATGCCCGCTACGCCGCCTCCCGCCTGGGCTTCCACGAACAGGATGCCTATGAGGACGAGGGCGGCTACGAAGAGGACTACGAGGATTACGATGACTACGATGACTACGACGGGGAGATGGACCCCCGGGACGTGATTGCGGAAAAGATCATCCGCTGGGCCCCGCCCATCACCGCCGTGCTGTGCGCCATCGTGGCTCTGATCGGCTTCCTGCTGGCCTGATCGGCACGCTGAATCAACTTCAAAACAAAAAGACCTTCCGCATTGCAACACGCAGTGCGGAAGGTCTTTCTTTCGCTGTGGAACCGGTTCAGTGCATGAACAGGCTGGCTCCCACGCAGTACAGCATGGCCAGCACCAGAACCACCCGGCCAAACTTCTGGCCGGCACGGTACCAGTCGCTGGGCTCGCCGCCGTCCACTTCCAGGCCGTGGCGCATCAGGAAAAAGAAGTTTGGAAAGCGGATGTCCACCGCAAGGCAGGCGGCCAGCAGCAGAAGAGGCAGCAGGAAAATGGGGGAGCCGAAGGTGTCGCACCGGTCGGATACCGCCCAGGTGTAAAGCTGGTTGCGGCTGGGGAATTCCGGCGGCGGCTCTTGTGGACCAACATGAATCTGCGCGATATCATCCATGTCAAAATCGCCCGTCGTGTCGGTCAGCATGTACCAATCTCCCATGGAATGGGCCTGACCGGTAAAGGTCAGGGTGCCGTCTTCATAGATCTGGGTGGAAAATCCATCTGAGCCCAAAAGAATCCGGTAGTTGCGGGTCTCGCCGTTCAGTGTGAAGGAAAGTGCCGCCTCGCTTTCGCGCCGTTCCATCTGCAAAGTACAGGCGGCTCGATAGTCCTGCCCGGAAAACACCCCTGCCTGTTGCCGGGCCAGAAAGATTCCGTCGTACCAGTAGCCGGGGTGGAAGAGCGCCCGGAAATAAAGGGCCAGCAGCAGCGCAGCCAGCACAGCGCCGACGGCGAGAAGAGACTTTTTGCAGCGGGTCATCCATTCGGGGATCGTCATGGGCAAACATCCTTTCACAGCAAAAATGGAGGGAGAAATATGCTCTGCCCTAACTATATCATGCCCGCCTTTTTCCCGCAAGGGCAGGGGCAGAGGCCGGGAAAACCGCCGCCCGCCTGCCCGCAAAAGGCCCGGCAATGCGGTTTGGCGCACGGTGCGCTCCTTGACATTTTCCGCCGGAGCGTGGTTAAATAATATGGTATGCAATCAAGAATGTGAGAAAATCCCCGGTGCGCGAGGGCCTGCCCCCGGCACAGACAGACGGGGAGTACGGGGGCCAGGCGCCCCCAAAACCAACAGGAGGTAGAACAGGTTGGCCAAAAAACAGGAATATGGCAACGACAGTATTTCCAGCCTGAAGGGCGCGGACCGGGTGCGCAAACGCCCTGCCGTTATCTTTGGCTCGGACGGCGTGGAGGGCTGTGCCCATTCCATCTTCGAGATCCTTTCCAACTCCATCGACGAGGCCCGCGAAGGCTACGGCGAAAAGATCCTGCTCACCCGCTTTGCGGACGGAAGCATTCAGGTGGAGGACTTTGGCCGGGGTATCCCGGTGGACTATAACCCCAAGGAGCAGCGCTATAACTGGGAGCTGGTGTTCTGCGAGATGTATGCCGGCGGCAAATACTCCGCCGGTGAGGATAACTACGAGTATTCTCTGGGTCTGAACGGCCTGGGCCTGTGTGCCACCCAGTATGCCAGCGAATGGATGACCGCCGATATTTACCGGGACGGCTTCCACTATCATCTGGATTTCAAGCAGGGTGAACCCGCCGGCGAGATGATCAAGGAGCCCTTTAAGGGCCGCCGCACCGGCAGCGTCATCCGCTGGAAGCCGGACACTCAGGTGTTCACCGATGTAAACGTGCCCACCGAATATTTCACCGATACCATGAAGCGGCAGGCGGTGGTCAACGCGGGTCTTGACCTGATCTTCGTGGATCAGACCGGCCCGGAAAAGCAGACCACCGAATTCCGCTACGAAAAGGGCATTGAGGACTATGTGAACGAGACGGTGGGTCTGGACTACATCACTCCCACCCGTTACTGCGAGTCCACCGCCACCGGCCGGGATCGGGAGGATCAGCCGGACTACCGGGTGAAGATGAGCGCCGCTTTCTGCTTTTCCAACAAGGTGCAGATGCTGGAATACTACCACAACTCCAGCTGGCTGGAACACGGCGGCAGCCCGGACCGTGCGGTTCGCACCGCTTTTGTGAACCAGATCGACAACTTTTTAAAGACCAAGGGCCTGTACAAGAAGAACGAGAGCAAGATCACCTTTGCCGACGTGCAGGACTGCCTGGTGTATGTGTCCAGCACCTTCTCCACCCGCACCAGCTACGAGAACCAGACCAAGAAGGCCATCACCAACAAGTTCGTGGCCCAGGCCATGACCGAGTTCTTGAAGCACAATCTGGAGGTTTACTTCCTGGAGAATCCGGAAGAGGCCCAGAAAATCTGCCAGCAGGTGCTCATCAACAAGCAGAGCCGTGAGCACGCGGAAAAGACCCGTCAGAGCATCAAAAAGACGATGACCAGCCAGATCGACATCGCCAACCGGGTGCAGAAGTTCGTGGACTGCCGCACCAAGGACGTGAGCCGCCGCGAGCTGTACATCGTGGAGGGTGATTCCGCCATGGGCGCGGTCAAGACCAGCCGGGACTCCGAGTTCCAGGGCATTATGCCGGTGCGCGGCAAGATTCTGAACTGCCTGAAGGCGGACTATGACCGCATCTTCAAATCCGATGTCATCACCGACCTGATCAAGGTGCTGGGCTGTGGCGTGGAGCTGGGCGGCAAGGCCAAAAAAGACCTGGCCACCTTCAATCTGGAAAATCTGCGCTGGAACAAGGTGGTCATCTGTACCGATGCCGACGTGGACGGCTACCAGATCCGCACCCTGATTCTGACCATGCTCTACCGGCTCACTCCCACCCTGATCAACGAGGGCTATGTGTACATTGCCGAAAGCCCCCTGTACGAGATCAATACCAAAAACAAGACCTACTTTGCCTACACCGAACCGGAAAAGGCGAACATCCTTTCCCGCATCGGCAAGGAGAAGTACACCATCCAGCGTTCCAAGGGCCTTGGTGAGAACGACCCGGAGATGATGTGGCTCACCACCATGAACCCGGAAAGCCGCCGTCTGATCAAGGTGAACCCGGAGGACGTGGAGCACACCGCCGCCGTGTTCGATCTGCTGCTGGGCGACAACCTGGCCGGCCGTAAGGAGCACATTGCCCAGCACGGTGTGGAATATCTGGACGATCTGGATCTTTCGTAAGGGGAGGAGAGAAGAGTTATGGCAAAAAAACAGACCAAACGAGCCACCCCTGCCCGGCCTCAGCTGGGCGATAACGTGGAGATTCTGGACGCGGGCGTTGTGATTCAGAGCCCCATCACCGAAACGCTGGAAAAGAACTACATGCCCTATGCCATGAGCGTGATCGTCTCCCGCGCATTGCCGGAGATCGACGGCTTCAAGCCCGCTCATCGCAAGCTGCTGTATACCATGTACGGCATGGGCCTGTTGAAGGGGGCGCGCACCAAGAGCGCCAACATCGTGGGCAGCACCATGCACCTGAACCCCCACGGCGATGCGGCCATTTATGAAACCATGGTGCGCATGGGCCGGGGCAACGAAAGCCTGCTGGTGCCTTTTGTGGATTCCAAGGGAAACTTTGGCAAGGCATACAGCCGGGACATGGCCTACGCCGCCAGCCGTTACACCGAGGCCAAGCTGGAAGCAGTGTGTGAGGAGCTGTTCCGGGACATCGACAAGGATACCGTGGATTTTGTGCCCAACTACGACGGCACCACCACCGAGCCGACCCTGCTGCCGGTGACCTTCCCCACCATTCTGGCCAACAATACGCTGGGTATTGCTGTGGGCATGGCCTCCAACATCTGTTCCTTCAATCTGGCGGAGCTGTGCGAAACCACCGTGGCTTTGATGCGCCACCCGGACCACGACCTGCTCACCACCCTGCCTGCGCCGGACTTTGTGGGCGGCGGTGAGATTCTTTACAACGAGGCCGAGCTGCGCAAGATCTACGAGACCGGCCGCGGCAGCGTGCGGGTGCGCGCCCAGTACCGTTATGAAAAGGACGGCAACATGCTGGAGATCACCCGTATCCCTCCCACCACTACGGTGGAGGCGGTGATGGACAAGATCGCCGAGCAGGTCAAGACTGGCAAGATCAAGGAAATCAGCGACATGCGCGATGAGACCGATTTGAACGGTCTGAAGCTGACCATTGACCTGAAACGTGGTCAGGACCCGGACAAGCTGATGCAGAAACTCTTCCGCACCACACCTTTGGAGGACAGCTTTGCCTGCAACTTCAACCTGCTCATCGGCGGCCAGCCCCGTGTGCTGGGCGTACGGCAGATTCTGAACGAGTGGGTGGCCTTCCGTGTGGAATGCGTGCGCCGCCGCACCTACCACGATCTGCAGGGCAAGCAGAAGCGTCTGCACCTTTTGAAGGGCCTGGAGGCCATCCTGCTGGACATCGATAAGGCCATCCGCATCGTGCGCGAGACCGAGGAGGACGCCGAGGTGGTGCCCAACCTGATGATCGGCTTCGGCATCGACGAGACCCAGGCGGAATATGTGGCGGAGATCAAGCTGCGCCACCTGAACCGGGAATACATCCTCAAGCGTACCCAGGAGATTGCGGATCTGGAGGCGGAGATTGCCCGCCTGGAGGAGATCCTCAAATCCGAGGCCAAGATCCGACGGATCATCATCGAAGAGCTGAACGCGGCGGCAAAAAAATACGGCCAGCCCCGCCGCTGCACGATTCTGTACGACGTGGAGACCGCAGATTCTGCCGCCGAGGAGGAGAGCCTGCCGGATTATCCGGTTACCGTGTTCTTCACCCGGGAGGGCTACTTCAAGAAGATCACGCCCCAGTCGCTGCGCATGAGCGGCGAGCAGAAGCTCAAGGAGGGTGACGAGGTGGTGCAGCAGATCGAGACCCGCAACGACGCCTGGCTGCTGTTCTTCACCGACCAGCGGCAGGTGTACAAGTGCCGGGCGGCAGATTTTGCCGACACCAAGGCCAGCGTAATGGGCGAATTTGTGGCGGCAAGGCTTGGCATGGACGAGGGCGAGCAGCCGGTGTATATGGCGGTCACGCTGGATTACAGCGGCTACATGCTGTTTGCCTACGCCAACGGAAAGTTCGCCAAGATTGCCATGAACAGCTACGCCACCAAGCAGAACCGGAAAAAGCTGTTGAAGGCTTACAGCGACAAGGAGCAGCTGGCCTGCATGGTGCAGCTGCCCGAGGAGACCGAGCTGGCCGTGCGCACCAGCGGCGGCCGCATGCTGCTGGCCCACACCACACAGATTGCCGAAAAGCAGACCCGCGACACCGCGGGCGTGGCGGTGATTACCCTGAAAAAGAACCAGCACATCGAGTGGGTCAAGCCCGCCGGTGAGCTGGAGCTGGCCAATCCCCACCGTTACCGGGTGCGCAGCCTGCCTGCCGCGGGTGCGCTGGTGCGGGAAGAGGATGTGGCCGAGCAGCTGCAGCTGGGTCAGTAAAAAAACGGGCCGAACCCTTGGGCAGCACCGCATGATTCCGGGCGATGCCCTGGTGTCTGCTGTAAATTGTGCGGCGTTGCCCTTGCATTTTGCGGGGCTGTGTGGTATCATCATACTTGCATATTAGCGCGTATAAAAAGCGGAGGAGCGTTTACACTATGAGTATCATCGAGATCATCAGCGGTGTCGTGCTGATTCTGGCCGCCATCGTGATCGTATTTTTGACCCTGTCCCAGGAGTCCAAGGGCCGCGGCCTGTCCGGCTCCATCGCCGGCGAGGGCGGCATGATGGAAGCCGGCCGTACCCGTGCCAAGGACGTGAAGCTCGCCAAGTACACCAAGATCGTGGGCATCGTTTTCTTTGTTGTCATGATTGCGGTCAGCGTTCTGAGCGTTATGAGCATGAACTAACAAGCAAAAAAGGGTCCGCACTGTGCGGGCCCTTTTTGTCTGTACATGGCCCTGCGCGAGGGGTGCGGGGCCCAGAGAGGGAGGGAAATGTCATGTCCATCCGATCCAAGATCCTGCGGGAACTGGAGAAAAAGCCCAGGCGGCTCAAGGAGCTGAAGGACAAGCTGGGCAACGACAAAAAGGTGCAGCAGACGGTGGAAGATCTGCAGAAAAAAGGCAAGATCTGCCAGAAGAGCGGCGCGTATTTTCTGGCCAGAGACACCAAGGCCGAGGGTACGCTGGAGTGCGTGCTGGTCAAGCTGGGGCCCAGCTTCGGCTTTGCCGCGCCGGAAAACGATCAGAAGGGCGATATCTTTATCCCTGGGCGGGCGCTGTGCGGTGCACTGCCCGGCGACCGGGTGCTGGTGAAGCTGTTTGACAAGCCCAAGGTGCCAGGTTCCCGGGAGGGAGAGATTCTGGCGGTGGTGCAGCCCCGCAAAAACTTTGTGGGCACCATCGTGCGGGAAAAGGAGCGGCTGTATTTTCTGCCGGATGAATGCCCCTTTGTGCGCCTGGCGGTGAAAAAGAGCGCCGCGGGCGGCGCGTCGGACGGCGACAAGGCGGCTGTGGAGCTGCTGAGCCGCGGCGAGGATTACGAGGATCACCGGGTGGGTGTGGCCCTGCGCTTCGGCAGTGCTCAGGCGGCAAAGAACTGCGCCAAGGCTCTGCTGTACGCCGCCGGTGTGGACCGGCACTTCCCCGAGAAGGTAAAGGCCGAGGCCCGCAAGCTGGAGGGCATCCAGCCCTCGGACCTGAAAAAGCGCACCGATCTGCGCAGCTGGCCCATTTTCACCATCGATGCGGCCTCCACCAAGGACATCGACGACGCCATCTCGCTGATGGCGGTGGAAAATGGCTGGGAGCTGGGGGTGCACATTGCGGATGTGAGCCACTATGTGAAGCCGGGCAGCGAGCTGAACAAGGAGGCCATGCGCCGGGGCACCTCCATCTATTACGCGGACAGTGTGATCCCCATGCTGCCCCGTCAGCTCTCCAACGGGCTGTGTAGCCTGAACCCCGGCGAGGACCGGCTGGCCTTTTCCTGCATCATGCAGCTGACCGAAACGGGCGAGCTGCGGGACTTCCGGTTTGAAAAAACCGTGATCCGAAGCCGGGTCAAGGGTGTTTACAGCGAATTGAACCAGCTGCTGGCCGGGGACGAAACCCCGGAGCTGGCGGAAAAATACAGCGAGGTGTGGCCCCAGCTGCCCCTGATGCAAAAGCTCTATGAGCAGCGGGCAAAGCTGCGCAGTGAGCGGGGCGGCATCGAGCTGGAGACCGAGGAAGCCAAGCTGCAGCTGGACGAGGACGGCCGCTGTGTGGGCATCCAGCGGCGCAGCCGCGGGGTGACCGAGTGCATGATCGAGGAGTTCATGCTGCTGGCCAACCAGTGCGCGGCCCAGCTGGCCCGTCGCAATCAGCTGCCCTTTGTATACCGGGTGCACGAGGCTCCGAACCCGGAGCGGGTGGAGCGGCTGGCAGGTATGCTACGGGTCTGCGGTCTGCCGGATCATTTTGCCGGCGAAGCGCCCACCCAGAAGGAGCTGGCCGCTCTGCTGGACTCCACCCGGGGCACCGATCTGCAGCCGGTGGTACACACCGGTGTGCTGCGCGCCATGGCAAAGGCCTGCTATGAGCCGGAGCCCAAGGGCCATTACGGCCTGGCGCTGGAGGACTATGCCCACTTTACCAGCCCCATCCGCCGGTATCCGGACCTGGCCATCCATCGCATTCTCAGCGACTGGCTGGGCGGCACCAGCCTGGAGGAGCTGAACCGGCGCTATGGCTGGTTCGCCCGGGAGGCCAGCGCCCAGTCCAGCACCTGTGAGGTGGCGGCCATGCAGCTGGAACGCTCCACCGAAGCCTGCTACAAGGCGGAATACATGCACGACCATCTGGGCGAGGTGTTCGCGGGCGTGGTCTGCGGTGTGGCGCCGCAGGGCATCTATGTGGAGCTGGAAAACACCGTGGAAGGCCTGGTTCACGCAGAGAGTATCTGCAGGGGCGAGCCCCAGCTGATCGAGTCCATGCGCATGAAGGACCCGGTGAGCGGACGCCAGTGGAGCCTGGGCGACCAGGTACACGTCCGGGTGGACCGGGCGGATGTGGCCCTTGGCCGGGTGGATTTTTCGCTGGAAGAAACTGAGTAATCCCAAAGCGGGCGGACCAGGCAGGCCCGCCCGTTTTCTGTGACGGATGTCCTTGCCGGGCAGGGGGCAGGTCATGGTAAAATGAAACATGTATGGCAGCAGACCGGCTGCCGCTCATCCCCAACAAAGGAGAAGTATTGATGAAGCATACCCCTCTGAAGGTGGCGATTTCGGCCATCTGTTTTGTGAACCTGCTGTATATGATTCCCTCGGTGGCGGTTTCCGGCATGGTGGCTGCCTTCCCGGATCAGCCCCAGAACAAGGTGCTTCTGCTGCTCACGCTGCCCAATCTCACCGGCATCGCGGGCATTGTGGCCGAACCCTGGCTGGAACGGTGGTTCAGCCGCAGCACCCTTTCCATCACGGCGCTGGCGGTGTTTTTCACATCCGGCCTTGCGAGCTTTGTGCTGCGGGAAAACCTGCCCGCGCTGATTGCTGCCAGCGTGATTATGGGCGCTGCCTACGGCATGCAGGCCACTTTGTACCCGCTGCTGGTGAACGACGGGTTTGAGGGCGAGGAGCGCAGCCAGGTAATGGGGCTGGTTTCCGGTATGCTTCAGCTGGGCCGTGTGGCCGCCACACTGGTGGGCGGCGTGCTGGCCCGCCGTGGCTGGTACAATGTGTATCTGTGCTTTATGGCAGTGCTGATTCCATTGGTGCTGGCAGTGCTGTTCCTGCCTCGTCAGTCCCACAGCGAACAGCTCCGGCAGCAGGATGGCGACTGGTTCAGCCTTTCCGAAACGGTTCGGCTGGCGGTGGAGGGCTTTGCCTTCGCGGCTCTGTTTTTTATGGTGAACACCCATCTTTCCCTGTATGTGGAGGGCTATGGCCTGGGCGATACTGCGCTCACCGGTCTGATCAGCGCCCTGGGCTGCGTGCTGGCGGGGCTGATCTCCACCGGCTTTGCCTGGTTTGAGCGCCGCACCGGCCGCTTCACCATGACCTGGGCCTTCGGCATTCTGGGAATTCTGTATCTGGCAGGCGGTTTGTGGATCAGTCTGCCCGGTGCGGTGCTGTGTGTGGCAGGTGCGTTTTTGGGTATGGGTCTGTTCAGCCCCAACCTGATGCTGGGCTTTTCCCGCTGCGCGGGGCCCCGCCGGTTGGCCGCGGTCACCGCCATGGTGCTCACGGTGGTGAACGTGGGATATTTCGCGTCCCCCTACATCACCGGTTTTCTGGCCGGTTTTGTGGGCGAGAGCCCGGCGGATGTGTTCCGGGTGGCCGGTGTGCTCGGCCTTGTCTGTGCGATTGGTTCGGCTGTGACCAGCCGCAGACCCGGCATACCGCTTCCTGCCGCCGAAAAAGAGAAGGGATAAAGAAATGGAAAACAGAACGGATCGACTGGAGCAATACTGGGAGCAGCTGGAGCAGTTCGGGCTGGAGCGCCGGGATTATCCGGACGCCCGCCTGCGTCAGTACCGGCGGGGAGATTTTCTGTGCCGCCAGGGCTGCCCCATAGAGGAGCTGCTGTTTGTGGTGGAGGGCCGGGTGAAGGTGTGCGCCGTCACCCCGGCGGACAAAACCCTGCTGTTCTGCTACAATGGCCCGGGAACACTGGTGGGCGAGGTGGAGCTGATGACCGGTGAGGCCGCCACCACCAGCCTGCAGGCGGATTGCACGGTGCGCTGTGTGGCGTTGCCCATGAAAAAATACGCGGAAAGCCTGCGGGCAAACATTTTGTTCATGAACCGGGTGGCCCACATGCTGGCCCAGATCGTGGCCCGCAACGCGGTGAACGACACCTTCAACATTCTGGCCCCGCTGGAAGCAAGGCTGCGGGCCTACATTGCCCACAGCCAGCGGGACGGGGTGTTCCGCGGCCGGCTGACCGAGACCGCCGAATATCTGGGGGTGAGCTACCGGCACCTGCTGCGCACCATGAACGAGTTGTGCGCCCGGGGCATTCTGGAAAAGACCAGCGGCGGCTACCGCATTTTGCAGCCGCTGGCGCTGGGCCGGGAGCAGGAGGAAGGGGAATGGAGCGTTCCCAGCACCAAAGAATAAAAAACTGCCGCATGCTTTGCCATCAAAGGCAAATGGTGTGGCAGTTCTTTTTTGTATGAAAACAGAATCAGGGCGTGTATACCGGGCCATACTGGAAGCATATCCATAAACAGGAAGGATTCGAAGGGAGTGGATCGCCAATGATGGAAGCTGCCGCCAAGCGGCCGCCCGCATTGCAGCGGGTAGCCCGCGCCCTGAGCGAGGACCGGCAGGAGCGGCTGGACCGGGAGGCGTGCCAGGTGGTGCCTTTAGAGGAACAGCTGCGCCGCTGCCTGCTTCAGATGCGCCAGAACCAGATGTGCTTTGATCTGGAAACCGAACCGGAGCTGATCGACGCTCTGATTTATGAGTATCAGGCCATTCAAAGCCGCTATTGCTATTACCAGCGCAAGGCCCGGGCCCAGGGGCTGCGGGCCATCCTGTGATGGGGCTGGCCCTGGGGGCTGCGGTGCTGCTGGTTGCGGTGGGCCTTGCGGCCGGGCGTAGCCGCAAGCCGGTGCGTATGGCGTTCAGCGCGGCGCTTACCGGAATGGGCGCGCTGGGGGCGGTGAATCTGCTGGCCCCCCTCACCGGCGTGAGCCTGGCGCTGAACTGGGCCACCAGCTTCATGGCGGTGGTGCTGGGCGCACCGGGGGTAATTACGCTGCTTCTGCTAGATCTGCTTCTGGGGCTTTGAACATCAAAAAGGGCGTGTTTCCCGTTTGAGGAAACACGCCCTTTTTGATAGAAAACGACCGGACCGTAAGCCGGGTTCTGTATTAAACGACAATCTGTCTAGACCCTGCGTTGCCGCAGGGTTCATGCCACCTCCGGGGCGCGCGGGGAGCGCTGTATGCCCCATACGGGTGTTGCTTCTGGTAGGGTTTACATAGCCGCAAAGTCGCCAGTGCGCTGGTGAGCTCTTACCTCGCCTTTCCATCCTTACCGCAAAAAGCGGCGGTTTCTTTCTGTTGCACTATCCCTGGGGTCACCCCCGGCTGCCGTTAGCAGTTACCATTCCCCTGTGAAGCCCGGACTTTCCTCAGAACGAACGCAATGCCGCCCCGCTGCCGTATGTTCCACTCGTTTTCTGTTCCATATTGTAGCATACGATGGCCCCTGCGTGCAAGTCTGATCGGAAAAACGTCCCCTTTTGGGAAAAGTATGACTGGTTTGCCAAAATGATTTGTTAAAATGCACAAAAAATTGGCGTCGCGGCCTGAAAAAACTGCCTGGGTGGGAAAAGTTTTTTCTTGCAAACACTTTAATACGGTTTTATAATAAAATGCGTAGCAATGAAGCAGGGATTTTGCCCTGATTGCTTCAGGCAATAGATTTCGATTCGCTGCGAATAATGATGATCGTTTGAAAGGGGAAGTACGTTATGTTCAAAAACGATTACCTGGCCCGTGTATATGCACAGGTGGAAGCCCGTAACCCCAATGAGCCTGAGTTTCTGCAGGCCGTGCGCGAGGTTCTGGAAAGCCTGCAGACTCTGGTGGAAAAGCACCCGGAATACGAGAAAAACGGTGTGCTGGAGCGCCTGGTCGAGCCTGAGCGTTTTATCCAGTTCCGTGTATCCTGGGTGGACGATGCGGGCAAGGTTCAGGTGAACCGTGGCTTCCGCGTTCAGTTCAACAGCGCCATCGGCCCCTACAAGGGCGGCCTGCGCCTGCATCCCAGTGTGAACGCTTCGGTCATCAAGTTCCTGGGCTTCGAGCAGACCTTCAAGAACAGCCTGACAGGCCTGCCCATGGGCGGCGGCAAGGGCGGTTCCGACTTTGACCCCAAGGGCAAGAGCGATGCCGAGATCATGCGCTTCTGCCAGAGCTTCATGACCGAGCTGAGCAAGCACATCGGTCAGTTCACCGACGTTCCCGCCGGTGATATCGGCGTGGGCGGCCGTGAGATCGGCTACCTGTACGGCCAGTACAAGCGCCTGCGCAACGAGTTCACCGGTGTGCTCACCGGCAAGGGCCTGAACTGGGGCGGCAGCCTGGCCCGTACCGAAGCCACCGGCTACGGCCTGTGCTACTTCACCCAGGAAGCACTGCAGTGCATGCGTTCCGACAGCTTTGCCGGCAAGACCGTTGTGATCAGCGGCAGCGGCAATGTTGCCATCTACGCCTGCCAGAAGGCCACCGAGCTGGGCGCCAAGGTGGTTGCCATGAGCGATTCCACCGGCTATGTATACGATCCCAACGGCATTGACCTGGATCTGATGAAGGACATCAAGGAGGTTCGCCGCGCCCGCATTGTGGAGTACGCCAACGCCAAGGAGAGCGCTGCCTTCATCGAGGGCTGCAAGGGTATCTGGACCATCCCCTGCGACATCGCCCTGCCCTGCGCCACCCAGAACGAGCTGGACGGCGAGAGCGCCAAGGCTCTGGTTGCCAACGGCTGCACTGTAGTGTGCGAAGGCGCCAACATGCCCAGCACCCCCGAAGCCATCGAGATCCTCCTGGCCAACAACGTGCTGTATGGCCCCGCGAAGGCGGCCAACGCCGGCGGCGTTGCCACCAGCGGCCTGGAGATGAGCCAGAACAGCCTGCGCCTGTCCTGGACCTTCGAAGAGGTGGACGAGCGCCTGAAGAACATCATGAAGGGCATCTTCCACGCTGCCTACGATGCTTCTGTGGCCTGCGACGCCCCCGGCAACCTGATGGTGGGCGCCAACGTGGCCGGCTTCATCAAGGTGGCCGACAGCATGATCGCTCAGGGCATTGCCTACTGATTTACCGCATTTCTTTGGGGTACCCGTTCGGGTACCCCTTTTTGTTTGCCCCCATGCAGCGGAAAATGCTATAATGCCAGTACAACAGCAAAACCAACGAAAGAGGGAAACGACCCCATGGAAATGAGCTTTATTGTGCCGCCCCGCTTTGAGGGCGGCTGCCTGCGGGATTTTCTGCGGGCCAGCAGCGTATCCGCCACGCTGATCAAGGCGGTGAAAAACGAGACCGGCGGCTTCTGGGTGGAGGATGGCCCCGCCCGCACCTGCGATACCGTGCACGCCGGGCAGATGGTCACCTTTGTGCTGCCGCCGGAAAAGCCCACAACTGTGGAGCCGCAGGATATTCCGCTGACCATTGCATACGAGAGCCAGCATGTGATGGTGCTGGAAAAGCCCGCGGGCATGGCAGTGCACCCTACGCTGAATTATGCGGATGGCACGCTGGCCAACGCTTATATGGGCCTTTTGCGGCAGCGGGGGCAGCAGGGCGTGTTCCGGCCGGTGAACCGCATTGACAAGGATACCTCCGGTCTTGTGCTCTGTGCCAAGAATGCCTATGCCGCCCCGCTGCTGGCCAAAGGGGTGAGCAAGGTGTACCGGGCGGTGCTGGAGGGATGCCCCGCCCGGAAGGAGGGGCAGATCGATGCCCCCATTGACCGGGCGCCGGACAGCATCATCCTGCGTTGGGTTTCTCCGGAGGGCAAACCCAGCCATACCCGCTATACGGTGGAGGCCGAGAAAAACGGCCTGTGCCTGGTGGCGGCGGTACCGCTTACCGGCCGCACCCACCAGCTGCGAGTACATTTTTCTCATATCGGCTGCCCGCTGGCCGGGGATGAGCTGTATGGCGGCAGCCGGCAGCGCATTGGTCGCCAGGCGCTGCACTGCGCCCGGATGGAATTCACCGAACCGGGTACTCAAAAGACGGTGGTGGTGGAAAGTCCGCTTCCGCCGGATATGCAGAGCCTGATGGAATGAGTGCGTCTACAAAAAGAAAAGGAATGGGGCGATGTGGCCGGATGGCCGGCATCGCCCCGTTTTGTATGTCCGGAGGCGAAGAAAAGCCAAAATTTGAAAACCCTGTGAAAATGATGATTTGCCGGTTGCTTTTTCTTCTACAAGTTGTCTATAATTATATTGTACAATTTGTAGAAGAAAGGCGGCGGGCGCTTTCCTATGGCACAATGCGTGGAAAACAAAACCCAAAACGGGCAGAAAAACGGCGGAAATCGCTGGCTTGCGGTGCGGACGGAAGTGATGCGCTTGTGGAAGCGTCTGCGCCACAGCCGTGCTGCGGCGGTACTGGGGCAATTTCTCTACGACATGGGATTCTGGGGGGAATACACTGCCCGGCGGCTGGTGCGGGAAATCTGGAACGGAGGCTGCTTTCTTGCACGGCACATTGTCTGGATCTGGGCTCGTGCAGCGGGCCTGACAAAGAATATATTGAAGAGCGGCGTTCAGGATTTGACGGCGCCGTTCACCCGCATGGCAAACGGCGCAAAGAATATCCGCGCCCGGGTGCAGGAGGAAAAGCAGGCAGGCACGGCCCATGCGGCCAAGGAAGGCCTGCGGTATTTTGCCTCCGGCGTACACAAATATTTCCCGCTTCTGGGCCGTGCGGTGGCATACGTGCTGCCGGTGGCGGCGCTGGCGGTGTTCGGCTATACGGTACATACCGTGCTGGAATACAATTATGTTCTGGCGGTGGAAGTGAACGGCAGCGTGGTGGGCTATGTGCAGACCGAGCAGGTGTTCGATTCCGCCAGGGAAGAGGTGGCCCAGCGTATCAACTACGCGGGAACAGCCGAGGAAAGCTGGACGGTGGAGCCCTCCTACCAGATTGCGGTGGGCGAAGACGTGATGGACGAAAACCAGATGGCGGCAGCCATTCTGGAAAGCTCCAGCAACGAGATTCAGAACGCCACCGGTCTGTATGTGAATGACGAGCTGGTGGCGGTGACCGCCGACGGCGATCGTTTGCGGGAAGAGCTGGACAGTATGACCGCGCCTTACAAGGAACCGGACAACCCGAACCTGACGGTGGAGTTCAATAAGGACGTGCGCTGTGAGGGCAGCATCTATTTCACCAGTACCATTGTGCCGGTGGACAAAGTCATCGAAAAGCTGCACGGTGAGGAACAGGGGGCTGTGTATTATACCATCCAGCAGGGCGACACACCCTGGACTGTGGCGGGCAGCTTCGGCATCAGCGTGGACGAGCTGCAGGCCCAGAACCCGGACCGGGATTTTTCCTCTAGCTCCGGTTTCCCGGTGGGCGCCCAGCTGACCATCAGCCAGGCGATGCCTTATCTGCAGGTGAAACGCACGCTGGTGAGCACCTATCAGGAGACCATTCCGTACAGCACGGAGGAGCAGCAGGACCCCACTCTGCCCATGGGTACGGTGCAGGTGGTGCAGGAGGGGGCAGAAGGCCTTGCCGAGGTGACGCAGCAGCAGGTGTTTTACGGTGACTCCGATACCCCCAGCGAGACCTCGGTCATCGACCGGGTTGTGGTGCAGGAGCCGGTGCCCCGCATTGTGGCCATGGGGCAGTATGTTCCGGCGGAAAACATTGCCTATCTTCCCGACGGCAGCACCCTGATCTGGCCGGTGCCCGGCTATCGGGGCATCAGCCGGTGGATGATCGGCTCCAGCGGACAGATTCACGGCGGCGTGGATATCCGTGCAGCGGCAGGTACCGACATTCTGGCTGCAGCCGGGGGACTGGTGAAAATTGCCGGGTATCATCCCAGCTATGGTAACTATGTGGTCATCAGCCATGGAAATGGGTATGAAACTCTGTATGCTCATGCCACCCGGCTTGCGGTGCGGGCCGGGCAGACCGTGACCCAGGGGCAGGTAATTGCCTATGTGGGCAATACCGGAAATTCCTTTGGATATCATTGCCATTTCGAGATTAAGCGAAACGGCGCACGCCAGCAGCCACGGGATTATTTCCCAAACAAATGATGGATTATTTGTGCAAAATTTTCCACCGGATTTGAAAGGAGTGTGAAAAAAACTGCCAAATCCTTGCCCAATTGACCCCTTTCGCGCTATAATAAGGAATGTATCAAAGCAAGGAAGGAGGGCGGTCAAGCTGGCGATTTTGGAAAAGACCCCGGAAACGGAAGAAAAGAACAACCAACAAGAGCAGCAGACCGGCTCCCCCTCTCCCGGAAAAGGCCCGGGCAGATGGGAAGCGATCAAACAGAAAATTCTGCAAAAGGCTGGCCCCTGGATTGAGCGGGCCAAACGGCACCCGGAAACAGCGGTGCTGGGGCAGTTTTTATATAACGTAGGCTTTTGGGGCGAATATACTGCCAGGCGTCTGGTCCGCTTTGTGTGGAACTGTATCCGGCAGTTGGGCGAACGGGTTACCTGGATCTGGAATCAGGTGGCAGGCCATGTGAAGAGTGCGCTGAAAACCGGTGCGCAGGATCTTACGGCGCCGTTCACCCGCATGGCAAACGGCGCAAAGAATATCCGCGCCCGGGTGCAGGAGGAAAAGCAGGCAGGCACGGCCCATGCGGCCAAGGAAGGCCTGCGGTATTTTGCCTCCGGCGTACACAAATATTTCCCGCTTCTGGGCCGTGCGGTGGCATACGTGCTGCCGGTGGCGGCGCTGGCGGTGTTCGGCTATACGGTACATACCGTGCTGGAATACAATTATGTTCTGGCGGTGGAAGTGAACGGCAGCGTGGTGGGCTATGTGCAGACCGAGCAGGTGTTCGATTCCGCCAGGGAAGAGGTGGCCCAGCGTATCAACTACGCGGGAACAGCCGAGGAAAGCTGGACGGTGGAGCCCTCCTACCAGATTGCGGTGGGCGAAGACGTGATGGACGAAAATCAGATGGCGGCAGCCATTCTGGAAAGCTCCAGCGATGAGATCCAGAATGCCACCGGTGTCTATGTGAACGACGAGCTGATTGCAGTGACCACGGAAGGGGATATGCTGCAGCAGGATATGGACAGCATGATTGCACCCTATGAGGATCCGGATAATCCGAATCTGACTGTGGAGTTCACCAAGGACATCCGGCTGGAAAACAGCCTCTATTTCACCGATACCATCGTACCGGTGAGCGAGATCATCGACAAGTTCCACGGCGAGGAGCAGGGGGCTGTGTATTATACCATCCAGTCGGGTGATACCCCCTGGAATGTGGCAGGCAGCTTCGGCATCAGCGTGGACGAGCTGCAGGCCCAGAATCCGAATCTGGACTTCAATTCCAGCTCCGGTTTCCCGGTGGGCGATCAGCTGACCATCAGCCAGGCGATGCCCTATCTGCAGGTAAAGCGCACACTGGTGAGCACCTATCAGGAAACCATTCCGTACAGCACGGAGGAGCAGGAGGACGAGGATCTGGCCTTCGGCACCACCAAAATCGTGCAGGAGGGTGCAGAAGGTCTGGCCGAAGTAACCCAGCAGCAGGTGTTCTATGGCGATTCCTCCACACCCGGCGAAACCACCATCATCGACCGGGTGGTGGTGCAGGAGCCGGTGACCAAGATCATTGCCAAAGGCAAGAAGCTGGCCAACGGTGACCTGGCCAGCACCGGCAGTGGTACGCTGATGTGGCCTGTGCCCGGATACAGCTATGTGAGCCGCTGGATGAGCAGTTACCACAAGGGCGCGGATATCTGTGCCCCTTATGGTACCCCCATCTATGCGGCAGACAGCGGTGTGGTTACCACGGCCGGCTATCATTACAGCTACGGTAACTATGTAATCATCAACCACGGCAATGGCTACCAGACTCTGTATGCGCATGCCAGCCGGCTGAACGTACATGTGGGCCAGGCGGTAAGCCAGGGTGCTGTGATCGCTTACGTGGGTTCCACCGGCAACTCCACTGGTAACCACTGCCACTTCGAGGTGTATGTGAACGGTGTGCGCCGCTCCGCCCGCGAGTGGTTCCCCTACAAATAAGTGGGAAACCGGTTGAAAACCCGCAAAAAGGCTTGCGTTAAGCCGAAAAAACTGCTATGATAAACCTCGGACTTTCCCGGGCAGCGCCTGGAAAAGTCCGAGGTTTTTTCTGTGAACGGGTTATTTTGACCGCTTTTGTTTTTCCGGAAAAAACGATTGTTGACCAATCAGACAAAAACGGCCGGGTCCATGCGGTTTATCCGCGCATAGAGGTTACAAATTGCGTAAATACTACTCTCAAACCTTTCATTCCGCGGGGATCCGGTGTATAATATAACAGTTGTGATGCAGTTGAAGCAGAACGCCTCAAAGCGCGCAAAGGAGAGTTATCGTGGAGAAATTTGTTATCAACGGGGGTAAGCCCCTTCAGGGCGAAGTGACCATCAGCGGTGCGAAGAACGCGGTGGTAGCCATTCTGCCCGCCACCATCCTGGCAGCCGATAAATGTGTGATCGAGAACGTGCCCGCCATCAGCGATGTGGCCGTCTCGCTGGAGATCCTCACCGCCCTGGGCGCAAAGGTGCGGATGCTCAATAAAAATACCTATGAGATCGACACCACCCACATCAACAGCACTGAGGTGCCGGACGATCTGTCCCGTCAGATGCGGGCGAGCTACTATTTCCTGGGCGCGTTGCTGGGCCGTTTCGGCTCCGGCCAGGTTGCCATGCCCGGCGGCTGCAACCTGGGGCCCCGCCCCATTGATCAGCACCTGAAGGCCTTCAACGCCCTGGGTGCTGGCGATTCGGTGGAATACGGCATGATCAAGGTGAGCGGCAGCCCCCTGAAGGGCGCGCACGTGTTCTTTGATAATGTGTCGGTGGGCGCTACCATGAACGCTATGCTCAGCGCCGTGCTGGCCGAGGGTCAGACTGTGCTGGAGAACGTGGCCAAGGAGCCCCATATCGTGGATCTGGCCAATTTCCTGAACATGATGGGCGCCGACGTGCGCGGCGCGGGCACCGATGTGATTCGTATCCGCGGCAAAAAGAGCATGCACGGCTGCACTTATTCCATCATTCCCGACCAGATTGAAGCCGGCAGCTACATGGTGGCCGCCGCCATCACCGGGGGCAACGTGCTGATTAAGAATGTGATCCCCAAGCATCTGGAGCCCATCACCGCGAAGATGGAGCTGGCGGGCGTTACCGTGGAGGAGTATGACGACTCCATCCGGGTATGCCGCACCGGCGATCTGATGCCGCTGAAAATCAAGACAATGCCTCATCCGGGCTTCCCCACCGATATGCAGCCCCTGATGACTGTTCTGCTCACCACCGCCAAGGGCACTTCCATCGTGACCGAGGGCATCTGGGAGAACCGCTTCCGCTATGTGGATGAGCTGGTGCGCATGGGCGCCAACATCCAGGTGGACGGTCAGGTGGCTGTGATTGAGGGCGTGCCCGAGCTGCAGCCTGCTCCTCTGCGCGCGTCCGACCTGCGGGCAGGCGCTGCGCTGGTCATGGCCGCGCTGAGCGCCAAGGGCACCAGCGAGGTGTCGGAGATCGCGCACATTGAGCGCGGCTACGAGGATCTGGTGGAAAAGCTGCAGGGTCTGGGCGCAGACATCCGTCGGGTGGAAAAGCCCGCCGCCGGTCTGCCGCAGGCGCTGTGATCACACTCTGATCGAAGATGATAAAAAGGCCGCGGAGCTGCGTTTTCCGCGGTCTTTTGTATACATATAGGAGAATTCATGGCATTTTTTACTTCTCTTTATTCCGGTTCCTCCGGAAACTGCTCGGTGGTGCGCTGCGAGGGCAAGTATCTACTGATCGATATGGGCAAAAGCTGCCGCACCACTTTGAACGCCCTCAAGGAGATGGGGTTGGCTGTGGCGGACATGCAGGGCATCCTGGTGACCCACGAGCACTCGGATCATATTCAGGGCCTGCGGGTGTTTTTGAAGCATTATAATGTGCCGGTCTATGGATGCAGTGCCACGCTGGATAACCTGCTGGATATGGAGCTGGTGCCTCCGGCGGCGGAGTTGATTGCCATCGAGGGCCGGCCGGAGGAAATCGGCGACTTTGTGGTGGAGGCATTCCCCACCAGCCACGACGTTCCCTGCTGCGGCTACCGCATCCGCACGCCGGACGGCGGGGTCATGGCCATTGCCACCGACCTGGGCGTGCTCACGCCCCAGGTGCATCAGGCGCTGGCCGGGGTAAAGCTGGCGGCGCTGGAATCCAACTACGACCGCAACTGCCTGATGATGGGGTCTTACCCTTATCATCTGAAACGGCGCATTCAGTCCGACCGGGGTCATCTGGACAATGCGGAATGCGCCGCCAAGGTGTTGGAACTGTTGCAGGATGGCTGCGAAAAAATTGCGCTGTGCCACCTGAGCCGGGAGAACAACACCCCCGAGCTGGCGCTGGCCACAGTGCGGGAATCGATTTTGTGCGCGGGGCTTGTGCCCGGCGAGAACGTGGTGATTCAGGCGCAGAAGCGCAACGAACCCAGCGACTGGATGGAGTTTTGAGTTATGCAAAAGATTGATCTGATCAGCATTGGCAAGCTGAACGCGAGCTATTTTGCCGCGGGCGTTGCCGAATATCAAAAACGGCTGGGGGCCTTCTGCGAGTTCCGTATCATCGAGCTGCCGGAGGAGACCATCAGCGAGAAAAATGCCAGCCAGGCGGTGATCGACAAGGCGCTGGAAAAGGAGGGCCGGGCGATTCTGGCCAACCTGCGCAAGGGCTCTGCATTGGTGGCGCTGTGCGTGGAGGGCAAGCTGATCTCCAGTGAGGAGCTGGCGGCAGCCATTGCGGACCGGGCGATGAGCGGCGCGGGGGATATGACCTTTGTAATCGGTTCCTCCCACGGACTGGCCCCCATGGTAAAGCAGGCGGCAGCCATGAAAATCAGCCTGGGGCGGATCACGCTGCCCCACCAGCTGGCCCGTCTGGTGCTCACCGAGCAGTTGTATCGTGCGTTCGCCATCAACAACCATATCAAGTACCACAAATAACAAAAGCGGCCTGAGCAAACGCACAGGCTGCTTTTCTGTTTTTACTGCCTTTTCCGGACAACAGAAGAAAAAGATATGTTATAGTTGAGATACAAAAGGAGGGGAAGGCTATGAGGATTTGTTTGCAGGGAAGCAAAATAGGGGAGCATTTTCGAATCGAGTTGCCGGAGCGTACGAAGATTGCAGGTGACCGTGATTGGGATGACGGCTACGGTATCTTGGCTAGGCTGACCATTGCTGCGGGATACCTGCATGCCCAGCTCGATGAGATTCCCGTGGTGCCGGATGCCCTGTATTATTTTCGCGACCAGTTGACCCGATGCTATGAATGGCTGCAGGGAGAGGGGAGATATCAGCCGCTCATCGAAGAGGAGCTGGAATTCTCTGTGAGAATGACGCAACAGGGAAAGGGAATGTTGACTGGCTGTATAAGAAAAATCCATGCGGAAACAATGCGGGTGGAATTTGAGATGGAAACGGACCAGTCCTGTTTTCCTTCTGTGATTCAGGAGATCGACGCACTAGAGGAAGAATACCGTGCTGTGCAGTAAACGGCAAGGTGTTTCTGTTTTTGAAAAATTCACAGTTTCGTGGTACAATAACGAAAACCCGGCCCGCGCTGCAAAGGGCGCAGGGCCAGAACAGAGAGGAGAATCCCCCTTGAATAAAAAATGGATTGCCGCCGCGCTGGCGGTGTGCCTGGCAGTGAGTTTTACCGCCTGCAAAAAGTCGAATGATGGCTATGATGTGACCGAAATCGGCCCGGAAAAGACCAGCGCCCCCTCCACGGCGCAGCCTCAGCCCAGTGCGGAGCCCACCGCAACCCCGAAACCGCAGGCCGGCTTTGTGGTTGGGCCGGTGAAGGACATTGACATCGTTGCTTCGCTGGCGGATTACTCCGCGCCTTCGCAGACTCAGCTGAGCCTGGAGGAGCGGGAGCAGCTGGCCTTCTTTACTCAGAACGGGAAAACCGGCGTGATTGACCTGAAAGGCAACATTGTGATTCCGGCGGAAAAGGACGTCCACTGGTGCCCGGTGTGCGGCATCGCCAACGAAGGGGAGACCGAAATCTATAACGCCAAGGGCGAGGTGATTGGCTCCGGCGGGCATGGCCAGTTTGAGACCCCAATCTATTACGATACCAAAACAAAGGCTTTGTACTGGCAGAATATGGAGACTCTGGTCTCTTGGAACGAGGAGCTGCTGAATACGCTGGAGCCTGTAATCGCCACGGTGGTGACCATCACCCCCACCACACAGGAGGATATCAATTGGAAAGGAAGCTTCCTGAACGACGAGACCGCCCCGGTGATCGTGGGTGAGAGCGAAGGTTACATGCTGTTCAAGCCGGACGGCACCGCTCTGAACGATCAGGTGTATGAAGAGATCCAGCGGGCCAGCACTGGTACCTTTGCGGTGAAGCAGAACGGGCTGTGGGGCTATGTGAATCAGGAGACCGGCGAAGAGATGGTTACCTGCCAGTATCTGGAAGCCTTGCCCTTCAACGGCGACCGGGCCGCAGTGAAGGCCGAAAGCGGATGGGGCTACATCAGCCTGACCGGTCGCCAGAAAACCAGCATGGAGTTTCTGGGAGCAGCCAGTGCGGCGGACGAGTCTACTGCCTGGGTGCGCACTGCCGAGGGCTGGGGTGTGGTCAATCTGAGCGATTACCCGGCGAAGGCAAGCTGACGCAATACACAAAAATAAAAACCCCGGTGGGAGTTTTCCACCGGGGTTTTGTGCATTTGGACGGAAATGTGATCAGTTCAGGAAAGCCAGATCGTTTTCGTAGGGGCTCTCCACCGAAGTTTCGATGGGCGCTTCCTTCTTGTACTTGGCCAGAGCGGCAGCAGCCTTCACGGGATCGGCCAGAGTACCGGCGCCGCCCATGCAGCCGCCGGGGCAGCCCATGCCTTCCAGCAGGTAGCCGTTGTACTTGCCGGCCTTGGCCATCATGAGCAGCTTTTTGCACTCGGCCAGACCCTGGGCACTGGCAATCTTGACTTCGCGGTCCGGATCCAGCTTCTTGATGGCGTTCGCAACAGCCTGGGCAACACCGCCGCTCACCGCGAAACCGCGGCCATCGGCAGAAGCCTTGTTGAAGTCGTCGGAGGGATCCACTTCCAGATTGTCGAAGTCTACTTCGCGGGCTTCAAACATACCCATCAGCTCTTCAAAGGTGAGCACAAAGTCCACGTCGCTGCGGATGGTGCGGCGGCTGGCTTCCAGCTTCTTGGCGGCGCAGGGGCCAACAAAGACCACCTTGCAATCCTTGCCGTGATGCTTCTTTACCAGACGGGCAGTCAGCACCATGGGGGTCAGGGCCATGCTGATGTAGTCGGCCATTTCAGGGAAGAGCTTCTTGGCCATCACGCTCCAGCTGGGGCAGCAGCTGGTGGCCATGAAGGGCTGATGCTCGGGAACCTCACGCATAAAGTCCTTGGCTTCTTCGATGGTGCACAGGTCGGCGCCCACGGCAACCTCGAAGGTGTCCGCAAAGCCCAGCTGACGCATGGCGGCCTTCAGCTTGCCCACGGTCAGGCCGGGGAACTGGCTTACAAAGGCGGGAGCCATGATGGCGTATACACGGTCGCCCTGACGAATGCTCTGGATCAGCTGGAAGATCTGGCCCTTGTCCACAATGGCGCCGAAGGGGCAGTTCACCAGGCACATGCCGCAGGAAACGCACTTGTCCTGATCGATCTGAGCGCGGCCCAGGTCATCGGAGTGGATGGCGTTCATGCCGCAGGCAGCGGCGCAGGGGCGCTCCATCTTCACGATGGCGTGGTAGGGGCACACATCCACGCACTTGCCGCACTTGATGCACTTGTCCTGATCGATTACGGTCTGGCCGCCGGGGGTGAAGGTCAGAGCCTCCTTGGGGCACACATCCACGCAGGGGTGGGCCAGGCAGCCGCGGCAGAGGTTGGTCACTTCCACCTTCTTTTCGGGGCAGGCATTGCAGGCGAACTTGATAATGTTCACCAGCGGGGGATCGTAGTACTTCTGAGCGATCACGCTGTTTTCGATGCCGGCGTTGGTGGGCGCCTGCTCATCCATGGGGCGCAGGGGCAGACCCATGGCCAGACGGATGCGCTCGGAAACGATGGCGCGCTCCAGGAAAATGCTGTTGCGGAAGCTGTTGACCTCACCCGGAATAATTTTGTAGGGCAGGCGGGAAACTTCCTGTGCGTAGTTCTGACCCTCATAAGAGAGGCGGGCCACTTCGGTAAAGACCCGGCGACGGATCTCGGTAACCGAGGTGTAGATACCGCGCATGTTGCTCATAATCACATAACTCCTTCCAAAATGCGTTGGGGTTCGCATACAATAAAAATATAACATACTCATCCCAATGGGGCAAGCGCCACAGCGGGCAAGTAGTGGGAAGAAAGCAGATATTTTTTGTGCACCCGGTCAGGGCTGCACCGCAGTTGCCCGGCAGCGTTCGCCATCCCATTCGCCCAGGCGGCAGGGCAGGATCTGGCCGGCCGCTGCGCCGGGGGCGCTGACCACCACCGGCAGATACAGCCGTGTGTAGCCGGTGAACAGATTTGTGCTGAGGGGCTTTTCCAGAAGCACGGTGTCCACCGTGCCGGTCAGCCCGTTGGCCAGGCGGCCGCGTACCTCATCCGCCGCGGTTTGCAGAATGTGCACCCGGCGGGCCTTTTCATCTTCAGGAATCTGGTCCGGGAAGGTGGCGGCGGGAGTGCCTTCGCGGCGGGAGTAGGGGAACACATGCACCTTCAAAAATTCGATTTCCTGCACAAAACGAACGCTTTCGGCAAATTCCTCCTCGGTCTCACCGGGGAAGCCCACGATCACGTCGGTGGTGAAGCTGCATGCGCCGTTATAGGCTGCACGGAGTTTTCTGACCACGGCGGCGTATTCCTCGGCGGTGTAGACCCGGCGCATCCGACGCAAAGTTGCGGTGCAGCCGCTTTGCAGCGAAAGATGGAATTGGGGGCAGAGCTTTTCGGTGCGGGCCATGCGGGCGATGTCCTCGTCGCTGAGCAGGTCCGGCTCCAGGCTGCCCAGGCGGATGCGCTCGATGCCATTTACCTGTGCGCTGTGCTCGATGAGCTCGATCAGGTTGGTGCCGGTGTCCTGCCCGTAGCTGGGCAGGTTGATGCCGCTGAACACCACTTCCTTGTATCCGGCGGCGGCCAGTGCCTCCAGCTCCCGGATGATGCTGGCCTCGCTGCGGCTGCGCACCCGACCCCGGGCGCGGGGAATCACGCAGTAGGCGCACTGGCGGTTGCAGCCGTCCTGCACCTTGATAAAGGCCCGGGTATGGCCCTCGAATCGCTCCATGGGCAGCTCCTCAAAGGCCTCGCCCTTTTCGTGGGCGGCGATGTCCACCACCCGTTCACCCTCCAGCGCACGGGCTACATTGTTCAGAATGGCATGCCGGTTGGCGTTGCCCATCACCACGTCCGCCTCCATGACTGCGGCGGCTTCCTCGGGGAAGGCCTGCGGGTAACAGCCGGTGAGCACGGTGACTGCGCCGGGGTACTGGCGCTTGGCCCGCCGCAGCCACTGGCGGCTTTTTTTATCGCCCCCGGCGGTGACGGTGCAGCTGTTCACCACAAACACGTCGGCCTCCTCATCGGGGCCAGCCAGGGTGTATCCGTTCTGACGGAAAAGCTGGGCAAGCGCGCCGGTCTCGTTCTGATTGACCTTGCAGCCCAGCGTGTAAAAACTTACGCGCATGGATTCGCTCCTTTTTCTTAAGGGAAATACTTCTCTTATATTATAGGGGAGAATGGCAAAAAGGCAAGCGGGGCGGGCATATTCCGGCGAAACGAAACATAGAGTTGAACGAATGAACAACGCCCGCGGGCCGGCGAAAAGACCCCGGGAAGAAGGGTGGAGGTTTTATGGCAAAACGACGGGCGGCTGCGCTGGCTCTGGCGACGGTGCTGTTTGTGGGGCTGGCCCTGCCGGCCCATGCGCAGGATGTGCAGGCGGGGCGGTTCGCGCTGGGGCAGTTTGATGTGCCCTGCCGGGCGGCGATCCTGATTGATCAGGAAAGCGGCACCGTGCTGTATGAAAAGGAGGCGGATACCCGGATGCCTATCGCCTCCATCACCAAGGTGATGACCCTGCTTCTGGTGATGGAGGGGCTGGAGGAGGGCCGCTTTACACTGGAGGATACGGTGCCGGTGACTGAGCACGCTTACAGCATGGGCGGCAGCCAGATCTGGCTGGAACCGGGCGAGCAGTTCACTGTGGATGAGATGCTCCGGGCGGTCTGCGTGGCCAGCGCCAACGATGCGGCAGTGGCGCTGGCCGAGATGGTGGGCGGCAGCGAGCCGGTGTTTGTGGAGCAGATGAACCGGAAGGCGGCCCAGCTGGGCATGACAGGCACCGCCTTCAAAAATGCCTGCGGGCTGGATGAGGAGGGCCATCTCTCCACAGCCCGGGATGTGGCCATCATGAGCCGGGAGATGCTGAACCGTCACCCGCAGATCCTGAATTATACCGGCATCTGGACGGACAGCCTGCGCGATGGCCAGACCCAGCTGGTGAATACCAACAAGCTGCTGCGGCGATATCAGGGAATCACCGGGCTGAAAACCGGAACCACCGGCGGAGCGGGGGTCTGCCTTTCCGCCAGTGCCACCCGGGACGGTCTGTCGCTGATCGCGGTGGTGTTGGGTGCGTCCAGCAGCGCCGAGCGGTTCGATGCTGCCACCGCGCTGCTGGATTACGGCTTTGCCAATTTCACCCGGGTCGAGGCCCCCGCGCCGGAAAACGCACCCTCATTCCTGCCGGTGAATGGCGGCGCGCAGGAAACCGTGGCGCTGAATTACCAGACGCCGGGCACGATTCTGCTGCAAAAGGGAGAGGAAGGGGGACTGAGGGCAGAGCTTGAACTGACCGAGAACACAGAAGCTCCGGTGGCTGTGGGTGACGAGGTGGGCTGGGTGACGGTGTATGTTGGCGAAACCGGGCTGGGAAGCTGGCCGGTGACCGCCGCGGCCGATGTGCCGGCTCTGAGCTGGAAGCTGGCCATGGAACGGCTGTGGCAGGGCCTTCTGGCACATTGAGAAAATATGCGGTAAAAGGCAGCCCGGAAAGAGTGTGAACAGCACCTTTCCGGGCTGCCTTATCCTAGGGAAATATTTGTGCGAACTGTCTGCTGCCCTTGACTTTTAGCATGTGAAACGGTATAGTTATAACAAAGAAAACACATGGTGGGAGGCAGCGATATGAGCGTTAAATTTAACGGTAAATATCTTGCAAAATTTGTAAAGGACACTGAGTTTGAAGCCATCTGGCCTCAGGTAAAAGCGGCGCACGAGATGCTGGAAGGCCGCACCGGCCCCGGCAACGACTTTCTGGGCTGGGTCGACCTGCCCGTAAATTACGATAAGGAAGAGTTTGCACGCATCAAGGCCGCGGCCGAGAAGATCTGCTCGGATTCCGACGTGCTGGTTGTGATCGGCATCGGCGGCTCCTATCTGGGTGCCCGTGCCGCCATCGAGGCCATCAAGGGCCAGATGTACAACTGCACCTGCAAGAAGACCCCGCAGATTTTCTTCGCGGGCAACTCCATTTCTCCCGCCTACCTGCAGGACATCCTGGCCTGCTGTGAGGGCAAGGAGGTCAGCGTGAACGTGATCTCCAAGTCCGGCACCACCACCGAGCCTGCGCTGGCCTTCCGCGTATTCAAAAAGTACCTGGAAGAGCGCTATGGCAAGGAAGGCGCTGCCAAGCGCATCTACGCTACCACCGACCGCAGCCGCGGTACTCTGAAGAAGCAGGCCGACGAAGAGGGCTGGCCCACATTCGTTGTACCCGACGATGTGGGCGGCCGTTACTCGGTGCTCACCGCCGTGGGCCTGCTGCCCATCGCCTGCGCCGGCTGCGATATCGACGCTCTGATGCAGGGCGCTGCCGCCGCCCGTGAGGAGTACTCCAAGTGCACTCCGGAAAACGACTGCTACAAATACGCCGCCGCGCGCAACATCCTGTACCGCAAGGGCAAGGCTGTGGAGCTGCTGGCCGCCTATGAGCCCAACTTCACCATGATGAACGAGTGGTACAAGCAGCTGTTCGGCGAGAGCGAAGGCAAGGACAACAAGGGCCTCATGCCCACCAGCGTGGTATTTTCCACCGATCTGCACTCCATGGGTCAGTTCGTGCAGGAAGGCTCCCGCGTGATGTTCGAGACCGTGGTCAACCTCCACAAGCCCTCTCAGGATCTGTTCATCGAAGCTGATGAGGAGAATCTGGACGGCCTGAACTTCCTGGCCAACCAGAACATGAGCGTGGTCAACGAGAAGGCCATGCAGGGCACCATTCTGGCCCACACCGACGGCGATGTTCCCAACATCGTGCTGGAGACCCCCAGCCTGAACGAGTACGATCTGGGCTACCTGATCTACTTCTTCGAGCGGGCCTGCGCCATCAGCGGCTACCTGCTGAGCGTGAACCCCTTCGACCAGCCCGGCGTGGAAAGCTACAAGAAGAACATGTTTGCTCTGCTGGGCAAGCCCGGCTACGAGGATCGCAAGGCTGAGCTGGAAGCGAAGCTGAACTGATAAACCGCTCCCCCGGCGGATAAACGGGGAAACGTGAAGGGAAACGCGGCATGCCGCGTTTCGCAAAATAGAAGGAGGTACCCTCTTATGATTAAACTGATCGTTGGTACGAAAGGCACCGGCAAAACCAAAGCCATGATCGAGGCCATCAACGCAGTTACCAAGACCACCACTGGCAACGTTGTTGTGCTGGAGAAATCCATGAAGCTGACTTATGACATCGATCACGCCGCCCGCCTGATCGACCTGGATGAGTATCACATCACCGGCTACAACATGATGTACGGTTTTGTTGCAGGCGTTCTGGCCGGCAACTACGACATCACCGAGCTGTTTGTGGACGGCATCCTGAAAGTCGGCGACCACGATCTGGCCGGTCTGGGCAAATTCCTGGACGACGTACAGGCCATCGCAGGGGAGAACGTGAACGTTACCATTACCATTTCTGCTGCCCTCGAGACTCTGTCCGAGGACGTAAAGAAATACCTGTAATCGTTTCATGCGCGGGCGGGAGCCAAAAAATTTGGTTCCCGCCCGAAATTTGGTATTGACAAACCCTCTGGGATTCGGTATACTAGGTAGGCAGTCTTTTAGAGGTGTACTATGCAATTCGACCTGAAAAAGTTTTTTCAGACCGGCCGCGTGCCTTATCACGCGGATCTGCAGCTGGACCTGAGCGATTACGATTTCCCGGGTTACCAGATTGCGCAGACGGTCACAGGTACCTTTGACGCCGCGCTGAACGGCGAAGGCGTTGTGCTGCGGCTCAGCCTGAACGCATTGGCACAGGCAGAATGCGCCCGTTGCCTTGCACCGGTGGAATATCCCTGTTCGATCGAGCGGGAATGGCTGGTGCGTGAGCAGGAGCTGAGCAATGAATATCAGGAATTGCCCATCGACGAGGCAGGCAGGCTTTCGGTCAAGGAGCTGGCGTGCGAGGAACTTGTGATGGAAATTCCAACCGTGCTGCTGTGCAGTGCGGATTGCCAAGGGCTATGCCATGTTTGCGGTAAACCCAAAGCAGCGGGTTGCACCTGCTGTGAGGGGGGCTCCACTACCCCCGTAGACGAACGGCTTGCTATATTAAAACAACTGCTGAATTAACTTCATTCACATTGAGGAGGTGCTAAAATGGCAGTACCCAAGAGAAAGGTTTCCAAGGCACGGCGTGACAAGCGTCGCTCCTCTGTGTGGAAGCTGGAAGCCCCTGCACTGGTAAAGTGCAGCCAGTGTGGCGAGTACAAGCTCCCCCACCAGGTATGCGGCAATTGCGGCTACTACAAGGGCAAGGAAATCATCAAGAAGGAAGCGTAATCCGCTTTCCGTAAGAGCTAGGGGAGGGCTTACGCCTTCCCCTTTTTCTTGTGCAGAGCGAAACCTGTTGAAAAGGAAGGTGCAAAACTGGCATGGCAGTACGCGTGAAAAGCGTGCAGAAAGGCTCGGCAGCCGAAACGCTGGGCCTGAGCGCCGGGTCGATGCTTTATTCGGCTGACGGCAACGAAATCAACGATATGCTGGATTACCAGTTCTACACCGCCGGCGAACGCTTTGAGCTGGCCGTGATGAAGGATGGCCAGCTGGATTACCTGAAGGTGGAAAAGGGCGAATACGAGCCTCTGGGCTGTGAATTCGAGACCTATCTGATCGACCAGAAGCATTCCTGCGCAAACCACTGCATGTTCTGCTTCATCGACCAGCTGCCCAAGGGCCTGCGGGAAACGCTGTATTTCAAAGACGACGACGAGCGCCTGTCGTTTTTGTTCGGCAACTATGTGACCCTGACTAACCTGAACGAGCATGAGGTGGAGCGCATCAAGAAGATGCACATTTCCCCCATCAACATCTCGGTGCATACCACCAACCCGGAGCTGCGGGTTCGGATGATGGCCAACAAGCGGGCGGGCGAGGTGCTGAAATATCTGGATGAATTTGCCGAGGCAGGCATCCAGATGAACTGCCAGCTGGTGCTGTGCCGGGGCGTGAACGATGGCGATGAGCTGCGCCGCACGCTGGACAAGCTCACCGGCATGTATCCGGCGGTGCAGAGCATCGCAGCGGTTCCCAGCGGCCTGACCGACTACCGCAAGGGCCTGTACAAGCTGGAGCCCTACGATGCGGCCACCAGCGCTGAGGTGCTGGATATTCTGGAGGAGTATGGCGACCGTTGCAAGGCGCAGAACGGCTGCCGCATGGTCTATCCCGGCGACGAGTGGTACCTGTGCGCCGGGCGGCCCATTCCCGGCGGCGAATTCTATGAGGATTTTCCCCAGCTGGAAAACGGCGTGGGTATGTGGCGGATGTTCCGGGATGAATTTCTGGCAGAGCTGACCTTCGCCCACCGGCGCATTCCCATCCCCCGCAGCATCGACGTGGTCACCGGTACCCTGGCAGCTCCGCTGATTCAGGAAATGATGGCCGAGCTGACCCACCGGCACCGCAGTGTGAAGGTGCAGGTACACCCTATTAAAAACAATTTCTTCGGCGGCAACGTGAGCGTGGCCGGTCTGGTCACCGCCACCGACATCATCGACCAGTGCAAGGGCAAGCTGAAAAGCAAGCATCTGGGCGTGCCGGAGGTCATGCTGCGGGACGAAAAGGATCTGTTCCTGGATTCCAAGTCCATTGCGGATCTGGAGCATGCCCTGGGCGTGAAGGTGCATATCCTGCCCAGCGGCGGCAGTGATCTGGTACGGGCGCTGCTGGCGCCCAAGCTGGCCTGACCGCCCGCATGGAACCCCCCGAGCCCGAAGGGGCGAAAAGAACTGAGAGAAGGAGGCTCTTATGGCAAAACCAATCGTTGCAGTGGTGGGCCGGCCCAACGTGGGCAAATCCACCCTGTTCAATAAGCTGATCGGCCAGCGACTGGCCATCGTGGAAGATACCCCCGGCGTGACCCGCGACCGGATCTTTGGCGACTGCGAATGGCAGAACCACACCTTCCTGCTGGTGGACACCGGCGGTATCGAGATGGGCGAGGATGACATCCAGACCCATATCCGCCATCAGGCTCAGCTGGCCATCGACGCGGCGGAGTGCATCATCATGGTGGTGGATCTGCGTGCTGGTGTGACCGCCCAGGATCAGGACATCGCCAACCAGCTGATGCGCAGCGGCAAGCCCGTGGTGCTGGCGGTCAATAAGGTGGATCGGATCGGCGAACCCCCCATGGAGCTGTACGATTTTTACAGCCTGGGTTTGGGCGAGCTGTACCCCATCTCCAGCGTGCACGGCCACGGCACCGGCGATCTGCTGGACGCGGTGTGCGAGCACCTGAATTTTGATGACGGGAACGATCAGGAGGACGAGCGTATCACCGTGGCGGTGATCGGCCGGCCCAATGTGGGCAAATCCAGCCTGATCAACTACATTCTGGGCGAAAATCGTATGATCGTGGCCAACGAGGCGGGCACCACCCGCGACGCCATCGACTCCCAGGTGGACAACAAGTACGGCAGCTTTGTCTTTACCGACACCGCCGGCCTGCGCAAGCGGGGCAAGGTGGAGGAAGGCGTGGAACGTTACAGCGTACTGCGCAGTCTGGCCGCGGTGGAGCGCAGCCGGGTGTGCGTGATCATGATCGATGCCACCGTAGGCTTCACCGAGCAGGACTCCAAGGTTGCCGGCTACGCCCACGAGCAGGGCAAGGCCTGCATCATCGCTGTGAACAAGTGGGACGCGGTGGAAAAGGATGACAAGACCATGGACGCCCAGCGCAAGAAGCTGATGAACGACTTCAGCTTCATGAGCTATGCGCCCATCATCTTCATCAGCGCCAAGACCGGCCAGCGTGTGGACCGGCTGTTTGAGCTGATTAAGTATGTGGACAGTCAGAATGCTCTGCGGGTGACCACCGGTATGCTGAACGAGCTGCTGGCCCGGGCCACTGCCCGCGTGCAGCCCCCCAGCGACAAGGGCCGCCGCCTGAAGATCTACTACATGACCCAGATCTCCACCCGGCCCCCCACGTTTGTGTGCTTCGTAAACCGGAAGGATCTGTTCCACTTCTCTTACCAGCGCTACATTGAGAACCAGATCCGTGAAACCTTTGGTCTGGAAGGCACCCCCGTGCGTATGGTCGTGCGGGAACGGGGCGACGGCAGCACCAAGTAAAAGAGCCGCAAAGCGGAAAACAACAAAGGAGCGTGTGAATCCATGGCGTTAGAACCGGCGTTTGTTTTGATGATGGCCGTCTCCGTTGTGATCGGTTATCTGCTGGGCAGCATCAATTTTGGCGTGGTGGTGAGCAAGGGGCTCTACCACGAGGACGTGCGCACGAAGGGCAGCGGCAACGCTGGCACCACCAACATCCTGCGTACCTACGGGAAAAAGGCGGCGGCACTGACCCTGGCCGGCGATATGGCCAAGGGCGCGGTGGCGGTCTGCTTGTGCCACTGGGGTGTGGCTGCCCTGACCGGAGCGGATTTGAACGGCGTTTACGCCGGATATCTGGCTGCCATCGGCGCAGTGTGCGGCCATCTGTGGCCGGTCTGGTTCGGCTTCAAGGGCGGCAAGGGGATTGCAGTGGCCGCGGGCGCCATTCTGGCCAGCGACCCGGTGGTGCTGCTGGCGCTGCTGGTGGTGTTCTTTGCCATTGCACTTACTACCCGCATCGTGAGTCTGGCGTCGGTCACCGTGGCGGTGCTGTACCCTATTCTCGCGCTGCTCTGGTCCTGGCATACCCAGCGCAGCTTGCTGTTTACCGGCGTATGCACTGTTTTGATGGCGGTGCTGGTGGTGTGGATGCACCGGGCCAATATCCAGCGCCTGATGAACGGCACTGAATACCGCTTCGGCGAAAAGAAAAAAGACGAATAACAGGAAGGTTCCGCAGCCCTTCGGGAGTAATCTCCCGAAGGGCTTTTTTGCTGGAAAATGCCGGTGATTTTTTCACGATTTTCAAAGAGCTTTTGCAAAACTTTCATGGCCGGAGGATACACTCAAACAAGGAAAGGCGGGCAAAAAAACGTCCGGTTCACGTCCCGGCAAAGTCGGGGCCGCCTTTTTATGCATCCGTCGCCCCGGCGTGGGCGGCGGAACCAAAGGAGTGTGGCTTCTTTTGATTCAAGTAGAACATCTTACCAAGCGATATGGCAGCCACCTGGCGGTGGATGACATCTCGTTTGAGGTGGAAGAGGGAATCGTGTATGGTTTGCTGGGCCCAAACGGCGCCGGCAAATCCACCACGATGAACATTCTGACCGGGTATCTTTCCGCCAGCACCTCCGCCTCACAAGAGAGCGAACCGGAAACCGAGACTGTCTGGTATCTGACGGATGATCCGGAATACAAACTTGATCAGAGCAGCATGAACAGCATGCTCACCGCCTTTGTGAATCTGGAGGCCAGCCGTCAGCTGACCGAAACCAGCGAGGAGTACGGGCTGGAAGAACCCACCCTGACCTTCTGGATGACTGCCAACGGGGAGACTACCACCTGGATCTGCGGAGCCACCAATGATGTGACCGGTACCGTCTACCTGCAGAAGCAGAGAGAGGATACGGTTTATCTGGTGGATACCAATAAGGTGACCGTGTTTGAAAAGAGCAGGATGGATCTGGGCGATACCAGTGATTCCACCGGGGACATTGCTTCCAGCGAGACTGCATCCAGTGAAGCGACTACCAGTGAGGCGGCTTCCAGTGAGGCTGCCACCAGTGAGAGCAGCTCCGGCGAAGCCGCTTCCGAAGGATAAAGCTACCGATAAAAAGAAGGCAGCCGCCGCAAACCATTTGGTTTGCGGCGGCTGCCTTTTGTTTGCTTTATTTCAGGGAAAAACTGTTTGGCGATCAGTCCCGATGGATGGACAGAATCTCATCCGCCAGGTCGGACTGAGGCGTCAGCTCGCTTTCAATGTAGCTTTCCAGGAAGGTGCGCATGCTGTTGCGGCTGTAGCGGTTGCCATGGATGATCTGGCCTAGGCGGCGAACGGTCTTTTCCACGGTGTCGTTGATCAGAATGTAATCATACTGACCGGCGCACAGAACCTCTTCCTGCGCAGTTTCCAGCTCATTGCGGATCTTTTCCTCAGTCTTGGTGGAATCTGCCCGCAGGCGGCGCTCCAGCTCCTCCCAGGAGGGGGGCATGATGAAGATCAGAGTGGCGTCCGGGCAGAGGGTGCGGATCTTGGTGGCGCCCACCACGTCCACGTCCAGAATCACATTGCGGCCGGCCCGGCGCAGCTTTTCCACCGCGTTCTTGGGGGTACCGTAACCGTTCTGGCCCCGGTATACATACTCCAGCAGCTGCTGGGAACGGATCAGCTGCTCGAATTCCTGATGGGTTACGAAGTAATGATCTTCGCCGTCCTCCTCATCCGCCCGGGGGGGACGAGTGGTCACGGAAACACATTTGCAGGCATTGGGATGCTCTGCGATGTAGTTGGTCATGACGGTGCTCTTGCCTACGCCGCTGGGGCCGGAAATAATAACCAGCTGGCCATATTCTGCGATTTTATCAAAATAAGATTTCTCAACGCTCATAAATGAAAGCAACCACCTTTCCAAATAATGTGCGGGGGATCTGTTACCTTCATTATGGTACTTTTTGTGTTAAAAGTCAATAAAAATAAAACAAAACATGGAAAAGTTTTCGATAACTTATACAACAGCCTGTTTCGGTTAATCAATTCACAACTCCAGAGCCTGTCCATTCAGCACTGCACCGGCAAGCCGGTCGCCCTGATAGCTGAGCTTGAGCAGGAAAAAGGGCTCTTCCCGGGCCAGCAGCTCCAGAAAAATCCGGTCGCCCTCCCACAGGTTCAGCGCGGGCACCTGCGCTTTCTTTATCCAGGCAAGCTCTCCTTCGTTACAATCGGTGAGCCGACCTTCGAAATCGTCCGCGGTGAACAGGTGCATGTATTCGGTGGGCCACTCGTCGGACACAAAGGTCACGATGCCCCGGCAGCGCCAATGGGTGAGGGTCAGGCCGGTTTCCTCCCGTACCTCCCGCACAAGGCATTCGTCCGGGCTTTCTCCATTCTCAAATTTGCCGCCAACGCCGATCCACTTGCCGGCGTTGGGATCCTGATGTTTCTTTACCCGGTGGAGCATCAGGTAGCTGTCGTCCTGTTCGATGTAGCAGAGAGTGGTGTTTTTCATACGTTCTCCTTCTTTTGCCGGAACCTTTCGGCGTGTAAGATTATCTGTCATACCAGTATTTCCGGTCCAGGCTGCGGTATTGCAGCGCCTCGGCCACATGTACCGCCCCAATGGTTTTGCTGCCCGCAAGATCCGCGATGGTGCGGCTTACTTTTAGAATGCGGTCGTGTGCCCGGGCGGAAAGCCCCAACCGGTCAAAGGCGGCCCGCAGGGTGGCGGCGGCCGCGTCGTCCAACCGGCACACCTGACGCAGGGCCCGACTAGGCAGATGGGCGTTGCACAGAACGCCGGTGGTTTCAAAACGGCTTTGCTGGATGGCCCGGGCGGCCAGCACCCGTTCCAGAATGGCGGCGCTGCACTCGCCCGGGTCCTCGGCGCTCAGTTCATCGTAGGCCACGGGGCTTACGTCCACATGTAGATCAATCCGGTCCAGCAGCGGGCCGGAAATCCGCTGGCGGTACCGCTCCACCGCGCTGGGTGGGCAGGTGCAGGGCCGGGTGGGGTGGCCGAAATAGCCACACTTGCAGGGATTCATGGCGGCAATCAATACAAAGCGGCTGGGGTAGGTGGCGCTGCCGGAGGCCCGGCTTATGGTAACCACGCCGTCCTCCAGCGGCTGGCGCAGCACCTCCAGCGCATCCCGCTGGAATTCCGGCAGCTCATCCAAAAACAGCACTCCGTTATGGGCAAGGCTCACCTCGCCGGGGCGGATCTGGGCCCCGCCGCCTGCCAGAGCCGGGGCGCTCACGCTGTGGTGGGGGCTGCGGAAGGGGCGCTGGGTCAAAAGGCCGCTGCCTCCGGGCAGCAGCCCGGCTACCGAATAGATCTTGGTGCACTCCACTGCCTCCGGCCGGGTGAGGGGAGGCAGAATGCCCGGCATACGGCGAGCCAGCATGGATTTGCCGGTGCCCGGCGGGCCGATGAGCAGCACGTTGTGCCCGCCTGCGGCTGCAATTTCCAGTGCGCGCCGGGCCATCAGCTGGCCGCGTACGTCGGAAAAATCCAGCCCTTCGGTATGCGTCTGCCCCAGAAAAGGCGGGTAGTCCGCGGCGGTCAGCTGTGCTTCGCCCCGCAGATGATCCGCCACCTGTCGGGCGGTGTGAGCCCCGTAAACGGTTACTCCATCAGCGGTGGCGGCCTCTGCTGCGTTTTCAGCGGGAACGAACAGCTCGGTCACGCCGCATTCCGCCGCCGCCAGCGCCATGGGAAGAATGCCCTGCACCGGCCGCAGCATGCCGTCCAGCGAGAGCTCGCCGATAAAGGCCTGATGGGCCCCGGGGGAAGGCAGCTGCCCGGCGGCACACAGGAGAGCCAGAAACACCGGCAGATCGTAAAGGGGGCCGGTCTTGCGCACGTTCGCCGGGGCCAGATTCACGGTGATCCGGCTGGTGGGCCAGGCAAAACCCAGATTCTTTACCGCACTGCGCACCCGGTCCGCCGCTTCCTTGACCGCACTGTCCGGCAGGCCCACGATGGAAAGCTGGGGCAGCCCGCCGCTGATATCCGCTTCCGCTGTGACGGCAAAGCCCGCCAGGCCCCGCACGCCAAAGCTGTTTACTTTTGCAAACATGCCACACGCTCCATTTTTTCAAAATTTTCAGTTCCTTTCTAGTATACTTCCAGCAGGAGAAATGCACAAGGCACAGCTTCTGTAAAGAATGCAGCATTTTAAAGTGCTGAACTTGTTCTCTTTCACAAAAAGAAACGGTTCGATTGACATTTCGAACAGACTCTATTAGAATAATGTTGATAGATACTTTGTACAAAAAGTGTCGAAATAAACAAAAAGCAGGTGTGTGCAATGTATAAAAATGAGTGCGAGCGCTGGCTGGCGTTCGATCTGGATGACCCGGATCTGAAGCCCGAGCTGGAAAGCGTAAAGGATGACGACGAGGCCATTAAGGACCGGTTCGCCGTGTCGCTGAAGTTCGGTACCGCCGGTTTGCGCGGCGTGATCGGCGCGGGCACCAACCGGATGAATGTGTATGTGGTTCGTCAGGCCACCCAGGGCCTGGCCAACTGGGTCAAGACCCAGGGCGGCACCCAGACTGTGGCCATCAGCTACGACAGCCGTATCAAGAGCGATGTGTTTGCGAAAGCTGCTGCCGAGGTGCTGGCCGCCAATGGCGTAAAGGTACGCATCTATAAGGCTCTGATGCCTGTTCCCGCACTCAGCTTTGCCACCCGTTATTATAACTGCAATGCGGGCATCATGGTCACCGCCAGCCACAACCCTGCCAAATACAACGGCTACAAGGCTTATGGCCCGGACGGCTGCCAGATGACCGACGAGGCTGCCGATGTGGTTTACGCCGAGATTCAGAAGACCGACGTGCTCAGCGGCGCCAGAACCATGTCCTTTGAAGAGGGCATGGCTGCCGGTCTGATCGAGTATGTGGGCGAGGATTGCTACGAGGCCCTGTATCAGGCCATCGAGAGCCGCAGCGTGCGCCCAGGTCTGTGCAAAACTGCCGGCCTGAAGCTGGTTTACAGCCCGCTGAACGGCAGCGGCCTGGTTCCGGTGACCCGCGTTCTGGGCGACATCGGCATTACCGATATCACCATTGTGCCCGAGCAGAAGGACCCGGACGGCAACTTCCCCACCTGCCCCTATCCCAACCCGGAGATCTTCGAGGCGCTGCGCCTGGGTCTGGAGCTGGCCGAGAAGTCCGGTGCGGACCTGATGCTGGCCACCGACCCGGACGCTGACCGCGTGGGCATCGCCGTGCGCTGCAAGGACGGCAGCTATGAGCTGCTGAGCGGCAACGAGGTGGGCGTTCTACTGCTGGACTACATCTGCAAGGCCCGCATCGAGAACGGCACCATGCCCAAGGATCCCGTTATGGTCAAGAGCATTGTGTCCACCCCGCTGGCGGACGTGGTTGCCGCCCACTACGGCGTGGAGTGCCGCAACGTGCTCACCGGCTTCAAGTGGATCGGCGACCAGATCGCCCGTCTGGAGGCCGCCGGTCAGGTGGAGCGGTTCATCTTCGGCTTCGAGGAGAGCTACGGCTATCTGGCAGGCAGCTATGTGCGCGATAAGGACGCCGTTATCGGCAGCATGCTGATCTGTGAGATGGCTGCCTACTACCGCAGCATCGGTTCCTCCATCAAGGAAGAGCTGGATCGCATCTATGCGGAATACGGCCGCTACCTGAACAAGGTGGACAGCTACGAGTTCCCCGGCCTGTCCGGCATGGACAAGATGGCCGGCATCATGCAGAAGCTGCGTCAGGAGCCCCCGACGGAGTTTGCCGGCTACAAGGTGGTCACCGTGTCCGACTACCAGGCCCGCACCCGCACTGAGTTGGCCACCGGCAAGACCGAGGCCATCGACCTGCCCGCAGCCAATGTGCTGATCTACGCGCTGGAAGGCGGCGCCACCGTGGTGGTTCGTCCCTCCGGCACCGAGCCCAAGATCAAGACCTACTTCACCACTCTGGGCAAGAATGTGGAAGAGGCCCAGGCCCAGAAGGATGCCCTGGCCGCCGCCCTCAAGCCCATCCTGGCCTGAGTTTAAAGGCAGCCGTGATCGGCAGTAAAACAAGATAGAAAAATCCCCGGGGAGCACTCCCCGGGGATTTTTTGTTTGATTGAAACGGAAAACGATCAGCGCAGTACGAAGAACTGCTCATACCACAGAATGAAGCTGTAGAAGCTCCAGATCTGGGTCATGCCACCGTTCTTGCCGCTCTTGTGCTCGTCCAGCAGGCGCAGCAGCTCGGGTACATTGAAGAACTTTTCGGCCACCTCGCCCTCGAACTTCTCACGCACCATGGCATAGTATTTATCCTGCCGCAGCCAGTCGTTCAGCGGCACCGGGAAGCCCAGCTTCTTGCGCTTGGCCACGCTCTCCGGCAGCTGCTTGAGGGCTGCACGGCGCAGCGCGATCTTGGTCTCGGTCTTGCTGGACCGGTATTGGGCGGGGATGGAGAGCGCCAGCTCCAGCATTTCACGATCCAGGAAGGGCACCCGCAGCTCCAGGCTGTTGGCCATGCTCATCCGATCCGCCTTCAGCAGAATGTCGTAGAGCATCCAGGTGTGGATGTCCACCCACTGCAGCTGGGTGGGCTCATCCAGACCGGCCGAAGCGTCAAAGTAGGGCTTGAAGAACTCCTCGGGGGTCTTTTTGTGGTACTGCTTTTTCAGGTATTTGTCCCGCTCGGCGGGGGTGGCGAATACATAATTGGCCCGCATGCACCGCTGCCAGGGCTCCTTTGCGCCACGCATCAAAAAGTTCTTGCCCTTGAAGTCCGGCAGAACACCGGCCACCGCGCCCGCGGCCTTGCGCACAAAGCGGGGGGTCTTGTGCTCGTACTCCTCAAAGTGATGGGCTGCGCAGTACAGCGGATAGCCGCCGAACAGCTCGTCGGCACCCTCGCCGGACAGCACCACCTTCACATAACGGGCGGCATTTTTGGTCAGGAAATACAGCGGCACCTCGCTGGGGTTGGGCATGGGCTCATCCAGATACCACTGGATGGTCTTGTTGGCCTCGAAGAACTCGTCGGCGCTCACCTTGTTGGCGATGCTGGGCACACCGATCTCCTTGCTGAAGGCCTGGGCATAGGGCAGCTCGGAGTACTTTTCCTCCTCATAGCCTACGCTGAAGCTCTTCACCCTGGGGGTGCCCTTGGCCACTTCATTTACCACAAAGCTGGAATCCACGCCGGAGGAGAGGAAGCAGCCCACCTCCACGTCCGCAATCTGGTGCACCTTCACGCTCTCGGCAAAGGTTTCGGTGATGGCCTTTTCCCAGTCCTCCATGCTCTTGGACTCGTCCACATGGTATCGGATGTCGTAATACCGCTCCACCTTCAGTTCGCCCTTTTTCCAAGTAAACATGTGAGCGCCGGGCAGCTTGTACACGCCCTTGAACATGGTTTCCTCGTTGGGAATGTATTCGATGGACAGATACTCCGGCAGCCGCTCCTCGTTCAGCTCCTTCTTGAAGCCGGGATGGGGCAGAAAGCCCTTGATCTCGCTGCCGAAAATAAAGTGGCCGCCTTCATTGTAATAGTAATAGGGCTTGATGCCGAAGATGTCCCGTGCACCGAACAGGGTTTCGTTCTTTTTGTCCCACAGGATAAAGGCGAACATACCCCGCAGCTTGGCGGGCAGGCCGCTGCCCCATTCCTCGTAGCCGTGAATGAGAACCTCGGTGTCAGAATGGGTGGCGAAGGTGTGCCCGGCGGCTTCCAGCTGGGCGCGCAGCTCCATGAAGTTGTAGATCTCGCCGTTGAACACGATGACGATGCTGCTGTCCTCGTTGAACATGGGCTGGCTGCCGCCCTCCAGGTCGATGATGGACAGCCGCCGATGCCCCAGAGCTACCTGCTCGTCCACATAAAAGCCCTCGCCGTCCGGCCCGCGGTGGGCAATCAGGTCTGCCATCTGCTTGATGGTCTGTTTCGCCTGTTCGGCGTTATGCTTTGCACTGGCAAAGCCCACAAATCCGCACATAGTGCCTTCCTTTCCGCCCGGTCAGTCACGCAGGCTCTTGTTGCCGAAATAGCGTTTGTATTTGCGGTAATTGTTCAGCTGGTTCTTGGCGTACCAGATGGCCCGCTTGAGGGTGAAGTCCTCCTTGCAGAACAGCTGGTGGGTCACCTTACCATCCTTCATCAGCCGGCGTACTTCGGCCAGCAGCTCCTGGTCCTTCAGGTACTTCTTGATGATGCCGGCGGGGGCGATCATCCACAGGTGCCGGGTGTCGGCGATGGTCAGGCCCTGAGGCTTGTTTTCCACCACGTCCTCCACCAGCCACTTGGCCAGATTGTAGCCGCTGGCGGTCACAAAGAAGCTGGACCGGCCCTGACGGGGGTTCATCTCGAACAGCTTGTACTGGCCGTCGCGGGAATCGTACTTCATGTCGAAGTTGGAGAAGCCCTCCCAGCCCACGTCCTCCAGGAAGGCCTTCATCCGGCTCATCAGCTCCTCGTCCCTGATGGACATAATGGCCGCGTAGTTGCCGATGCCCTCGGGAGTCTGCTCCTCCAGCAGGGGGCGGCCCAGCGCCATCAGGTGAACCTTATGATCCCGGCCGGAGTAGCAGTTCAGCACCCGCATGCAGTTGTCATCGCCGGGAATGTATTCCTGCAGCACCAGATTGTCCTGATAGCTGGAGGAGTAGATGGCCGCGCAGATGGCCTCGTATTCCTCCCGGTTGTAGGCCACGAACACCTTCTTTTTATGGGGGAAACGGCAGTTCCAGTAGGCCACGCTGTTGCTGGCCTTGATGATGCAGGGGAACTCGAAGGGAATCTCCACGGTTTTCCAGTTCTGGTTGGTGCAGCCGAAGGTCTTGGGGTAGGCAAGGCCGTGGGCCTCGCAGGACTTGTAGAAATACTCCTTGGTATCCAGCTGCTCCACCAGTTCGGGGGTGGGGCAGGCGAACCTGTAAAGGCCCTCCAGCGCGGAGCGGTTGCGGGCCATCAGGCCGGTGTAGTTGTCGCCGCAGCTCACCAGCACCAGCGTACGGCCAGTGTGGGCGGCGGCAAAGTCCTGTAGAGCCTTGACGAACACCGCGTCATCCTCCAGATTGGGCTCCACCACGGCCATCTTCACCAGCTTGGAATTGGCGGTGGCGGCCAGCGCACCCTTGCCGATGGCAAGGCTGGTCACACCGTATTCCATATAGAAGCTGCGGGCCATGCCGTAAACGTTGGCGTCGCTGCCCAGCAGCACGGGAAGGATCTGTTCCATAGGTTTTTGTTTCACCTGAACTTTCCGAATTTTTTTCATCTTATCAGTATTGCTCATAAGCCCTTTTATTTTACTTCTTTTCTTTATGGATTGTCAAACAAAAGCAATGCTTTTAAACCGGCCATTGATGTAGTATAATAAAAGAATAATTGGGCAACTGTGCCCGTATGAGGGAAAGGACTATCACATCATGTGTGGAATTGTTGGCTTTACCGGCATGCGCGCCGGGCGTGAAGCGATTTTGAAAGCAATGACGGATGCCATTGCCCACCGCGGGCCGGACGGCGAGGGCAGCTGTTTCGGCAGCGGGGTGGCGCTGGGCCACCGGCGGCTGTCCATCATCGACCTTGCGGGCGGCGCCCAGCCCATGTTCAACGAGGATAAAAATCTGGCCGTGGTATTCAACGGCGAGATTTACAATTTCATGGAGCTGCGTGCCCAGCTGGTGGAAGCAGGCCACACCTTCTCCACCGACCATTCAGACACCGAGGTTCTGCTCCACGGCTATGAGGAGTGGGGCGAGGGCATGCTGGCAAAGCTGCGGGGTATGTTCGCCTTCGCCATCTGGAACGAGGCCGAGCAGACCCTGTTCTGCGCCCGTGACCACTTCGGCATCAAGCCCTTCTACTACTATCTCACCGATGAGGGCGAGCTGCTCTTCGGCAGCGAGATCAAGAGCTTTCTGGCCCATCCCGGCTTCAAAAAGGAGCTGAACCAAAGCCAGCTGGAGCTGTATCTCAGCTATCAGTATTCCCCGGGGGAGGACACCTTCTTCAAAGGCGTGAAAAAGCTGTTGCCCGCCCACAGTCTGCTGTGGAAGGCCGGGCAGGTGGATGTGAAGCGCTACTGGGAGCCCCGCTTTGAGCCGGAGGAAGGCAAGAGCCTTTCCGACTGGGAAAGCCGGGTGGAAGAGGTCATGCGCCAGAGCGTGGCCGCCCACAAGATCAGCGACGTGGAGGTGGGCTCCTTCCTGTCCTCCGGCGTGGACTCCAGCTACATGGCCTACCTTGCTCATGTGGACAAGACCTTCACCGTGGGCTTTGCCAACAAGCAGTACGACGAAACCGACTACGCTGCCGAGTTCAGCAAATTCATGGGCGTGAAGAACTACGCTTACCGCATCGAGCCGGAGGAATACTGGGAGAATCTGCCCCGCATCCAGTACCACATGGACGAGCCTCTGGCGGATGCCGCCAGCGTGGCCCTCTATTTTGTGAACCGGGAAGCGGCCAAGCAGGTGAAGGTCTGCCTGTCCGGCGAGGGCGCGGACGAGTTCTTTGGCGGTTACAACATCTACAAGGAGCCCTTCACCGTCTCCTGGTACGACCATATCCCCCTGCCCATCCGGCGGGCCATCGGCGCGGTGGCGGAACAGCTGCCCCCGGTGCACGGCGTAAACTTTCTGGTGCGGCGCTCCCGCCCGCTGGAAGAGCGTTACATCGGCAACACCAACCTGATGGGCGAGCGGCGGAAAAAACAGCTGCTGAAACACTATATCGGCGGCAAAAAACCGACCGATCTTTCCAGACCGTATTTTAAAAAGACCGCCGGGCAGGATCCGGTGACCCGGATGCAGTACACCGACCTGCACCTGTGGATGGTGGGCGATATTCTGCTGAAGGCGGACAAGATGAGCATGGCCAACAGCCTGGAGCTGCGGGTGCCCTTCCTGGATAAGGAGGTCTTTGAGGTGGCGCGCCACATCCCGGTGGAGTGCCGGGCGGACGCGGAGCACACCAAGATGGCTCTGCGCGGCGCGGCGGCCCGGAGCATTCCAGAAGAGACCGCCGACAAAAAGAAGCTGGGCTTCCCGGTGCCGGTGCGCGCCTGGCTGCGGGAGGAAAAATACGCGGCCATCGTGCGGGAAAAATTCCAGAGCGAATCCGCGGAAAAGTTCTTCAACACCTGCGAGCTGGTCAAAATGCTGGATCAGCACATGAGCGAAAAGCGGGACAACTGGCGCCAGATCTGGTGCGTGTTCATGTTCCTGACCTGGTACGAGGAATATTTTGTGAAGCGCTGATCACGGCATCGCCCCGGCAAAAAGCGGCAAGGCCGCGCCGCCGGGCGCATACATAAAAGCAGGGGCCTGCCCGAACCGGGCGCGCCCGCTGCGCATTGATCCCAAATCAAGCAGAGGGGGCATTTGACCATGAAATTACAAGAACTGCTCAATGGGCTGGACTATACGCTGGTGCAGGGCAGCCTGGACACCGAGGTGGTGGATATTGCCTACGACTCCCGTAAGGTACAGCCTGGCTGGGCCTTCGTGTGCATCGTGGGCACCAACCGGGACAGCCACGACTATGCCATGGATGTGGCCGGTCAGGGCGCTTCGGTGCTGGTGATCGAGCACAGGCTGGACGAGGTGCCCCAGGGCGTGACGGTGGTGCAGGTGGAAAGCAGCCGCCGGGCGCTGGCGCTGCTGTCCTGCAATTATTTCGGCCGGCCTGCGGAAAAGCTGATCACCATCGGTGTGACCGGCACCAAGGGCAAGACCACCACCGCCCACATGATCCATTCTGTGATGAACGCGGGTGGCCACAAGTGCGGCATCATCGGCACCAATGGTGTGGCCTATCCCGGCGTGAACCGGGCTCTGGTCAACACCACCCCGGAAAGCTACGAGCTGCAGAAGATGTTCAGCGAGATGCTGGCTGCCGGCTGCGACAGCGTGGTGATGGAGGTTTCCAGCCAGGGCCTGATGATGGACCGGGTCACCGGAATCCACTTCAAGGTGGGCGTATTCACCAACCTGTATCCGGATCACATCGGCGGCCCCGGTGAGCACGCCAGCTTTGAGGAATACCGGGCCTGGAAGGGCCAGCTGTTCCGCCGGTGCGACGTGGGTGTGGTGAATGTGGACGACAAAAACTGCAGCACCCTGCTGGCGGGCCACACCTGTAAGCTGGTCACCTACGGCATGCACCGCGAGGCCGACTTCCGGGCCAGCGAGCTGCATCTGCTGCGGGAGGAGAACTTCCTGGGCATCCGGTTCCATGTGTCCGGCCGGGAGGATATGGACGTGAAGGTGAATATGCCCGGCGAGTTCAGCGTCTACAACAGCCTGGCCGCTATTGCGGTGGGCCGTGTGCTGGGCGTTGCCCACGACGCCATCCACGACGGGCTGATGAACATCTCGGTCAAGGGCCGGGTGGAGCTGGTGCCGGTGAGCAAGGACTTCACCGTGCTGATTGATTTTGCCCACAACGAGGCCGGCGCCGAGAGCCTGCTCACCACCCTGCGGGCCTACGAGCCCAAGCGTCTGGTGGTGCTGTTCGGCTGCGGCGGCGACCGCAGCCGTCTGCGCCGCTACGGCATGGGCGAGGTGGCCAGCCGCAAGGCGGATTTCCTGATTCTTACCGAGGACAACAACCGCTTTGAATCGGTGGACCAGATCATCAAGGACATCAAGATCGGCATCGCCCAGGGCAACCCGGACGTGCCCTATGTGGAGATTCCGGATCGGCTGGACGCGCTGCACTACGCGCTGGATCACGCCCAGAAGGGCGACCTGATCGCGGTGATCGGCAAGGGCCACGAGACCTACCGGGACCGGATGGGCAAAAAGACTCCCTTCCTGGAGCGGGAGCTGATTCTGGAATACGCGGCCCAGATCGGGCTGAAATGACCCCTGCCGCCCGGATGGGCGGCCACGCCGGGGCGGCTTTGCCAACAAAAGCAGCCCCGGCCATTCTATCGAAAGAAGGCAGTGAAACGACCTATGGCCATTCTTGGCATTGACCTTGGAACCACCAACAGTCTGGCCGCCGTCTGGAAGGACGGCCGCAGCCAGCTGATCCCCAACGCCTACGGCGAGACTTTGACCCCCAGCGCGGTGAGCATCGATGAGGATGGCACTGTGCTGGTGGGTGCGCCCGCCCGGGAGCGGCTGGTCAGCCACCCGGAGCGCAGCGCCACCGCGTTCAAGCGCAGCATGGGCACCGACCGGGTGTTCACCCTGGCCGGGCGGGAATACAGCCCGGAGGAGCTTTCCGCACTGGTGCTGCGTCAGCTCAAGCAGGACGCCGAGGCCTTTCTGGGCGAGCCGGTCACCGAAGCGGTGGTCAGCGTGCCCGCCTACTTCAACCATGCCCAGCGGGCCGCCACCAAGCGGGCGGGCCAGCTGGCCGGCCTGACGGTGGAGCGGCTCATCAACGAGCCCAGCGCCGCCGCCCTGGCCTGCTATGACCCGGAAAAGGGTGACGCGGCCTTTCTGGTCTATGACTTCGGCGGCGGTACGCTGGATGTTTCGGTGGTGGACTGCTTTGAAAACGTGGTGAATATTCTGGCCGTCAGCGGCGACAACGCCCTGGGCGGCAACGATTTCGACGCGGCCATCGCCCACATGTACTGCCAGAAAAACGGCATCGACTATCAGGCGCTGCAGCCCCGCCAGCGGGCAATTCTGCTGCGGCAGGCCGAGCAGTGCAAGCAGACCCTGACCCAGGCCCCCGTGGCCATGATGGTGCTGGAGCTGGAGGGGCTGAAGGGCTCCATGGCCCTCACCGGCCAGATGCTGATTCAGCAGGCGCAGACCCTGTTCAGCCGCATGCGCACCCCGCTTTTGCGTGCGCTGAAGGACAGCGGCCTTTCTCCCAGCGAGCTGCAGGCGGTGGTGCCGGTGGGCGGCAGCTGCAAGATGCCGGTGGTGCGCCAGTACTTAAACCACCTGCTGGGCCAGAAGCTGGCTAATCCCGGTAGCCCGGACACTGTGGTGGCGCTGGGCGCGGGCATGTACGCCGCCATGAAAGAGCGCCGCACCGAGGTGAAGGAGCTGGTTCTCACTGATATCTGCCCCTTTACCCTGGGCGTGGGTGTGTACAACCCGGCGGATGAGGACAATCTTCTCATGAGCCCCATCATCGAGCGCAACAGCGCCCTGCCTACCAGCAAGGTGGAGCGGTACTACACCACCAGCGAGGGCCAGACCCGGCTGCGCATTCAGGTGTTCCAGGGCGAGGAGATGTATTGCCGCGAAAACCAGAAGCTGGGCGAGCTGGATCTTCCGGTGCCTGCCGCCCCGGCGGGCAAGGAGGGCGCGGACGTGCGCTTTACCTATGATATCAACGGCATTCTGGAGGTGGAGGCCACCAGCCTGACCACCGGCCGCACCATCAGCACCGTGCTGGTGGGCCAGGGCAGCGGCCTGACCGAGGAGCAGGCCCGCCGCCGTTTGAAGGAGCTGGAGGGGCTGAAAATCCATCCCCGTGATCAGCAGGAGAACCGTCTGCTGCTGGCCAAGGGCGAGCGCCTGTGGCAGGAGGCTCTGGGCGAAGAGCGCCAGATCATCGGCCAGGCGGTGCAGCTGTTCGGCGAGGCACTGGCCAGCCAGGAGAACGGGCGTATCCTGCGGGCCCGTGCCCGCATCAAGGACCTGCTGGACCGGCTGGAGGCCGGACTCTCGCTGGAAGGGCTGGATTTTTCCGGCTTTGACGATCCGGACGATGAACCGGATGAGGATGAGGACGAAACGCTATGAGCATCTGGGAGGTTTTGGGCATTGCGCCCACCACCGATAAGGCAGCCATCCGACACGCCTATGCGCAGAAAACACGCACCTGCCACCCGGAGGAGGATCCGGAGGGCTTTGATGCCCTGCATAAAGCATTCACCGCCGCCATGCGCGCCGCCCGTCAGGGGGTAAATATGGCGGTGATGGAGCCGGAA